>Ga0157376_10000174_pt1 | contig 44496 bp, 41 predicted proteins | sample M45metaG_FD_121801 | JGI IMG/M metagenome (GOLD analysis project Ga0157376, IMG submission 121801) | Miscanthus rhizosphere microbial communities from Kellogg Biological Station, Michigan, USA - M4-5 metaG | ecosystem: Host-associated > Plants > Roots > Rhizosphere > Soil | place: USA: Michigan...
ATAGCGGTCGCCCTCCCAGGAGGCAGCCAGCGGCTTGGCGCGCTCGTCACCGAGAAATTGTTTGAGGACTTCGAGCCAGCCGAATTCACCCAGAAGATTTTCGTCGAGTTTTTTCCAGTCCTTGCCAAGCTTGACCAGGTCCATCGGTGGAAGATCGACTCTTTCAGGAACGTGGCCGGATTTGTAGAGCGCCGGATGAAGAATCTGCTGGGTGGAGGCCGGAGGATGGGTAAAGATATTTTCCAGAGCTTTCCAACCATTGGGCTTTAAGGCTGCGGCGGTGAAGGTCATGCCGCCGAAATACGGAAAAACCAGGCTGTCTTTGATAAACGGCGGCGCCTTCTGCATCGATGGCGAGTTACTGAGATCGCCGGTAAAAAGTGAAGGATCAAACTCAGGCATGTCGTTCACGGACTTGCCGGTACCTTGAAGCAGGTAATCCACCATGGCGGCCATGGCACTTCCTTCCAGGAAGGCTTCACGGGCGAGTTCGGCGTCGTCGTTGGGGCGTGCAGCTTTAAGCCAAGGCTCAATCTGAAAGTGCTGGTCTTCGAGGGCGTGCGTTAATTCGTGGGCCATGACCATGCGTTGATCGTCCAGAGGGATCCAGCTGGCAATATAGAACTCGTGGGCCTTCGGGTCGTACAGTCCAGCAATCTGCTCAGTAAGCAATTCGACCATGAAGGAGTCCAGATCGAAATTCTTGGGCAATAGGCCGAAGGCTTCGGCGGACTTGGCATCCGCATAGCGCTGCGCAACGTTTTTATCCTCGTCCATCTGGTGGATGACATAGGCGCGGATCTCGTCGCGGGAGCGGAGGGTCTTCTTTAGAGGCGTTTTCAGGGTCAAGCCTGTGATTTCACTCATGTTCTGCAGAACTTCATCGGCAGCGGCAGTGAAATCAGCGGTGGAGGTGGGAGGAGGGGTCGCTGAAGCTGCGGGTGCCTGTTGGGCCGGGGTTGCGGTACCGGTAGCCAGGAGTGAAAAAAGGGCGAGTACCGAAATGGAATGTTTGAAGGAGTTGTAGTTCGCGGTCATTCCCATTTTTTGAGAATAGCAGATTCCGGGACAGCTAAGGGTTCCAGCCGGCGGCCGCCACGCCAGCCCTGAGAAATTAATTTGCACATTTTCCTGTTCTGGGTTTTTAACAGAATGGTAATTGGGAGAGACCTTAACCCGCCCAAGGGTTGCTATATTCCAAGGATTGAGAATTCGTGAGGTCCGTTATTCGAGCGATACATAAAATCCTATTCACATTTATGAAGAGCGTTTCGTAGGGACTTCGAAACAGCTGTTGCGAATCGCACGGGTGATTGGGGTACGTTCTCCCCAAGTTTCGGGCTCACACGAGTACCATCGATTGAGGACTGCGGTGAGTTTTCGCATTCGGTTTTAACTGGTTCAGTTTCGACTGCTACTGGGCGGCGTAGCGATACCCGTAGCGAGCGCGCTGGGACGTTTGAGACGTCACGACTCGATGAGCGCGGCCCTGGCGGCGGAATTGGCGCTGCAGTCCGATCCCTCAAAGGGTGGCCCCGCCTCTTGTAGCTAAATTCCAATCGATTGGCGGTTATTCTGTTCCGCCACTAGATACTGGAGCAAGGGCTTCACCAGTCGATGAATTCTTGGCAACAGTGCTGGAAACTGCGGGGAGTTCGATGGTGAAACAGGCGCCACGCGGCGGCGCATTGCGGACTCGAATCTGGCCGCCATGTTCGGAAATAATTCCGTAGCAAATGCTAAGCCCGAGACCAGTTCCTTTTCCAACAGGCTTGGTGGTGTAGAACGGATCGAAGACTCTGGACGGATCTTTGACGCCCGGGCCGCTGTCGGCAAATTCTACGACAAACTTATCGCCTTGCTTGGCGGTTCGAACCCACAGATCGCCATCTGCAGATTTTTCCAAGATGGCGTCCACCGCATTGTTAACCAAATTCAAGAACACCTGCTGCAACTGGTGAGGATCGGCCGCAGTCGGCGGCAGGTCCTCTGCGAGTTCCAGGTGCAAACGAATATTGCTCATACGCAAATCGTAATCGCGAAGCGCCAAAGTGTCCTCTAGCACTTGATTCAAGCGAACCGGCACGCGCTCCGGCTTGTGTTGACGGGCAAAGCTCAAAAGATTCTGCACAATCCGGTGGGTGCGCTGCGCCTGCTTATAAAGTTTTTCGCTGTATTCGAGCCCCTGCGGTCCGACCTGACCACAAGATGTCAGCAACTGGCTATACCCGAGGATCGCAGTCAACGGATTATTCAGTTCATGCGCCACACCGGAAATCAGCTGCCCGACCGCAGCCATTTTTTCACTATGCAGCAGCTGTTCCTGAGTACGCCGCAGATCATCGTAGGCTTGCCTGGTCTGGTCGTAGAGCAGAGTGCGTTCAATCGCGCTGGAAATCTGGCTGCCCACGGCAATTAGCAAGTTAATGTCCGCTGGAGAAAAGTCACGCGGTGTGCGGCTGGCGACGACCAATCCGCCGATCACCTTATCTTTGGACCAGAGGATGACCACGTAGGAGGCGGCAATCTGTTCCTGGCGCTGGGCGTCCCGAAAGACTTGCGGCAGCGGAATCCCCTGGGTTGAAAGAAATGTCGCATGGACGGCTTGAATTTGCTGGAGCAGCTCCGGTGGCACTTTCGTTGGTGGAAAATTGCGCGAAAATTCTGAACGGTGACCGACGGCGGCCACCCGGCGGAGCACTTCGTTGGGCGAATCGAAAAGATATAGCGATGAAGCGTCCAGCTTGAACAATTCGGACATTTGCCGCAGTGTCCGATGTAAAGAGTCGCTTAAGTCCAAAGATTCGTTCAAAGTCGTGGCGATGGAGTTCAACACCAGCAATTCGCGATTGCGGCGGCGAACTTCTTGTTCGGCCCGCTTGCGCTCGGTGATGTCCAGCAGAAACCCTTGATACGCGGTGACGTTTCCAGAGATATCGCGGACGGCGTTGGAAGACTCGAGGACGGTTCGCAATTCGCCGTCGCTGCGACGCATTTCAAATTCGAAGTCGGCGACTGCGCCGTGATCGAAGAGCAGCTTTTTGAGCCGCTCGCGATCGGCTGGATTCGCATAAAGCGATCCAGTATCAATGTTCATAAGTTCATCGCGCGTGGCATAGCCCGAAATGCGCAGAAAAGCGTCATTAAAGTCCAGAAACCGGCCCTGAGGCGTGGAAATGAACACGCCTTCTTGAACGTTAGAGACCAAGGTGCGGTATTTTTCTTCGGCGCGCTTACGGTCGGAAATGTCCTTGAGGACGTGGACGATCCCCAACTGCCGCCCGGCGGGATCTGCAAAAACCGAATTGGAGGCCAGAAAATATCCCGGCAACCACGGATCGGGATCGTCTCCTTCGCCGGCGACACCTTCGCAATATGGGCACTCCTTGAATTCGCTCAGCTTTCGCGAAAAGAGCTCACCGACTGTGCGGCCGATCCATGGCTTATTTTCCCGCCCGGTCAGCTGCAAGAGTCGCTGGTTCAAGCGGAGCACGCGGCCCTCTTTATCGTGCACCAGGATCGGGTCACCGATGGAATCAAACGTATAAGCCCACTGTCGCTGCACTTTATCCACTTGTTCAAAGAGCAGCACGTTTTGCAGTGTCAACCCCAGTAAATTGGCGATGTTTCTCAAATAGTCAATTTCATCATCTTGGAATTTCGCTGCATGACTGCAGCCAACCGCCAAAATTCCTAGCGGGGTGTCTTTCCCCCGTAGAACCAGCGAAATCTCTTCGGCCACTCCCGTGGCCGCCATCCGTTTTCGCTCGCGCTCGTCACGCTCGTCTGCGATCTTCATCGACGAGTATTCTTCTTTCAAGACACGCTGCGCCCAGGGTTCGCTTGCGGGAATTTCGTTGTATGCCGAAAGGTAGTGATCTCCAAAGCCCACCGCAGCATGCACCACCAGCGTCGCGGAGGCTCCGTCACCTTCCAGAAGTCGAACGATTCCATGGGAGACGCCCAGGCTGCCAACCAGGTTGACCAGCACCCGATCGAGCATTTCCCGCACCGAAAGTGTCTGGGTGCCGGCAGCGGTCAGCAGGCTGAGTTGGCGGAGTTTGTCATTCAGTTCGTCGGTACGCGCACGTGCGCCCTCGAGAACCAGCACCACCATCGCAATCCCCAGGGAAACAAAAAGCAAGTGATCAAACGACAGACGCAACAGGAACAGCGGGCTCTGCAACCAGAGCGGCCGATCGATTCCATTCAAGCCGCTAAGAAAAAATAGTCCCGCCATCAATCTCGCGCCATGGCCATCGGTCTTTTGGCTGGATCGCCACAGCAACCACCCCGCGGCAAGGTTGGCAATGGCCACTACGGATGAAGTGAGCCAACTGATGTGTGGAGTTCCCACGGCCGGACGAGACTCAACATAGAAAACCGCGAGCACCGCCACGAAGGCGCTCGGCCAAAGGTATGCAATTGCCGCGCGGGCGCCTCTCGCCTGTTGGAACACTGATTTCAGGAATACAAGGTTGACGATAACCAAAAGCAGTACTCGCGCCAGACGCAATTGTGGAACGCCTAAGGTTACCTGGGTGAGCTCTAATAGCGCCTTTACAGTGAGAATGGTCCAGCCGATGGTCCAAGTCTTCAGAAAACGCGTGGGATGGTCTCTGCGCAAGAGCACAAAGAGCACCAGCAAAATGATGAAGGCCGTTGCTTCGAAGAAGGCAACGGCAGAAAGGCCCTGATTTTCCAGCACGAAGCGCGGCCTCCCAAGTGGATGCGTTGTTGCACCGCGAAACCAAGCCCATGGGGACCTACTGAGGGCTCGACGTTCCGGTTTTTCTAGACTGTGGCCACGCTAGCACGCTGTTTTCTTAATGGGCAAGAGTACCTCACGGTCTCTGTGACCTCTCGTATAATGGTGATGGGAGCCAAGCCAAGTGCAAACCGAGACCGTCGAAAACATTCTGGTAGTGGACGACGAAGAAGCGATTCGTGAAGTGGTATCAACAATGCTGGAGTCCAAAGGCTATCGGTGTACCGCTGTCAGCAATGGCCGGGCTGCCCAAGACCAAGTGAAACGCTCCACGCCAGATCTGGTGCTCAGCGACATGATCATGCCGGAGATGGATGGCATCAAGTTGCTGGATTGGCTGCGGCAATACGATCCGGAAGTTCCGGTGATCATGGTCACCGCGATTCATGACATTTCCACAGCGCTGGAAGCGATTCGCCGTGGCGCCTATGACTACATTCTAAAGCCGTTTGAGAAAGATCAGTTGTACCTTGGCGTGAATCGCGCGCTGCAACATCGCCGCCTGGTTGCCGAAAATCGGACCTATCAACGCACGCTTGAACAGCAGGTCGAAGAGCGAACCGCCCGACTGACCGTGGCGCTCGCACAACTCGAACAGTCTTACGACGATACTCTGGAAGCCTTGGGCAGCGCATTGGACCTGAAGGATGCCGAAACCGAAGGTCACTGCCAACGTGTCACGGCATTCACCATATCAATTGCCAGGACGGTGCCGGTGCCAAACGCTTACTTGCCGGTCTTGGCCCGCGCCGCCTTCTTGCACGACATCGGAAAAATGGGCGTTCCCGACAATGTCTTGCTAAAACCTGGACCTCTCAATGACGACGAAAAGGCAATTATGCGCCGCCACTGCCGGATCGGCTACGATATGTTGATCCGAATTCCCTTCCTGCGCGACGCCGCGGAAATTGTCCTGGCGCACCAGGAGTTCTACGACGGCACAGGTTATCCACGCGGTCTCAAAGGTGAGCAGATTCCGCTGGGTGCACGCATATTCTCGATCGCCGACAGCATGGACGCGATGATCAGTGATCGCCCGTACCGCAAAGCGCTGCCGATGTCCCACGCACGCGAAGAGATTCAGCGTTGCTCCGGAACGCAATTCGATCCTCGGGTGGTCGAAGTATTTCTGTCCATTCCGGAAGATCATTGGCGCGAGCTGCGCGAGAATCTCGGTTCGCCTTTTCGGCTGACGCATTTGAGAAATCTGCAGGCCTGATCAGTCGCAAATGAGTCGATTCTGCTTTGGCGCACCTCCAATCCCGCCTGGCGTATACTGGACTTCAGCGTCGACTCGCGATGAGTTCCACACGGCAAACCATGTCTGACCTCCTAGCAATTCCACAAATGGATTTGGCAGCGCAATATGCCTCCATAGGAGAGGAGGTCCGCGACGCCGTGACACGGGTCCTGGCTTCTCAACAATTTGTGCTCGGCAAAGAAGGCACGGCGCTGGAAGCAGAGATCGCCCAACTTTCCGGCGTCCGACACGGAATCGGCGTGGCTTCCGGAACCGACGCGCTGATTCTGGCGCTGCGAGCGGTGGGAGTTGGCGCCGGCGACGAAGTTATCCTTCCTCCATTTACTTTCGTTGCGACGGGAAGTGCGGTCAGCGCTCTCGGCGCAAAACCTGTTTTTGCCGACATTGACCCGACTACTTTTAACATTCGTGCGGACGAAATCGCCAAACGCATCTCGCCGCGCACTCGCGCCATTCTGGTGGTCCATCTCTATGGCCTAGCGGCGGATATGGAACCGATTCGAGAAGTCGCTGCGCAACATGATCTGCCGATTGTCGAGGACAACGCTCAAGCCATCGGCGCGCTTTACAATGGCCGACCTACCGGCAGCTTTGGTGACGTCGCGTGTATTAGCTTTTATCCGACGAAAAATCTCGGTGCCTACGGTGACGCTGGGATGGTCGTCACCCATTCCGCAGAAATGGATACTCGCCTCCGCACATTGCGCAATCATGGCCAGTCTTCGCGGTACAATAGTGTCGAACCGGGCTGGAATAGCAGATTGGACGAAATTCAGGCGGCGATTCTTCGCGTGAAACTGCGCTCTCTTCGCGCATGGGAAGAACAACGTCGCGCGCACGCTGCACACTATTCCAAACTGTTGGCGGGAGTGTCCGGCATATCCGCGCCGCAAATATCGGCTAATCGCGTCCACGTTTTCCACCAATACACCGTTCGCGCCAAGCGTCGCAACGAACTTCAAACATTCTTGAGCGAACGCAATATCGGCAACGCCGTCTACTACCCGGTGCCACTACATTTGCAACCGATCTATGCCGGCTTGGGCCATCATCGCGGAGACTTTCCCGAATCGGAGCGCGCCGCGGACGAGGTGGTTTCTCTGCCGATGTTCCCGGAGTTAAAGCCAGAACAGATTCAGCGCGTCGCTGAATCTGTCGCAGAGTTCTACAGAAGTTAGCGGAGCACGCGTTCTTGCTGCCGCGCGTTTCAGAGATTCGAACTATCTTCCAAAATAGAGCAGCGCCAACAGAAACAGCCATAGCCCATTCATAAAGTGCCAGTAATACGAAGCCACTTCCGCGGCCGCGGCACGTGTAATACGGGCGGTTTCAAATTTTCGCAAGCCTACATACAACAGCGCGCAGATTCCGCCCGAAAGATGCACCGCATGTACCGCAGTGAAAACATAAAAAAAGCTACTTGCAAGCTGTGAATTCACGTACATGCCTTGCGCCGCCAACTGCTTCCAGGCAATCACCTGGCCGGCTACAAAAATCGCGCCAAGCAGGGTGGTTAGCGCCCACATCTTCCGAAATGCGCCTAGGTTGTCCACTTGCAGTCTTCTTCGCGCCACTTCCAGCGTGGCGCTGCTCACCAATAGCACCACCGTGTTGATCCACAAAATCCAAGGGATGCGTATGCCGGTCCAATGACGCACATTTTCCACGCGCAGCACCAGAAACGCTGCAGCCAGAACCATGAAGAACATCAAAATTGAAAGCATTGCCAACGCGATAGCCGTGGAATATTTCTTGGGATTGGAACGGTGTGGCTCGCGCTTCCCTTCACCGCCTTGATTTCCCCCGCCGTCGCCGTGGTCATCACCATGGCGCGAAGGCGGTTTCCCTCCACCTTTCCCGCTGATGTCTTCAATGATTAGTTCGATGTCGTCTAATACCGATGTGCCCGTCATACAACGGTCCCCTTGTAAACTCAGCTCAATTTTCTGACTTGCTCGGGCGTCACATGCTGCGGCCAAAAGTCTAATCCACCAAGCGGCCTGCCGTATAGATACGCGCTGCGATACACTGATGGCAAGTTCACGCCAAAACCTTGCAACGGAACAGGTGAAGGCAGAAACCATTCCAGCGTCGTGGCATGCCAGGGATTTCTGCGCGGGTCACGTTCCTTGCGCAGCAAGCTCCAGAAGAAATTAAACAAGAACAGCGCCTGCGCAGCAATCGTCACCAGCGCCGCGGCAGTGATGAAGGATCTCGCCGCGCTCGGCAATTGCGAACTCGCCGTAGCGAAGCCACCGCTCCGCACGCGATCCAGCAATCCCAGCCAGTGCATGGGCATAAAGATGCAATAGACGCCCGCAAAGGTCATCCAAAAATGGATTTTCCCCAGCGTCTCATTCATACAGCGACCATAGAGCTTGGGAAACCAGAAAAATAGCGCCCCGAGAATGGCGAACGTCGCCGCCACTCCCATCACCAAATGAAAATGTCCAGTAATGAAATCATCGGTAACTGCAGCCGCCGCGAAGTCTCGCCGCGCCAAGAATAATCCCGAAAGTCCACCAGAAAGAAATAGGGAAATGAATCCGATCGCAAACAGCATCGCTGTCGTCAGGCGTACGTCACCGGCCCACAGCGTGCCCAGCCAACTGGCTAATAGCACCGAAGCAGGAATCCCCAGCGACGATGCCAGCAGCGAAAACACCAGCGGTGAATAGGGGTTCATCGCGCTGGAAAACATGTGGAATCCCCAGATGCAGAATCCGAATACGCCCACCGCGCACAAAGCCAACACTGCTGCTCGCTCCGCCCACACCGGGCACCGTGAAAATGTCGAAACCAAGTGCGACACGATACCAAAGCATGGCAGCATTGCCACGTACACTTCGGCTTGCGCAAAGAACCAAAACCAGCGCTGCCAGATCGCCATCAGCGAAATGCTCGACGTCGCATGCAGCACAAAGAACCGCGTACCGAGCAGCGCATCTGAAAACAGCAGCACACATGCCGCCAGCAAAATTCCAAAAATCAACAAACTGAGCATCGCTGTCACATACCAGGCCCACACGGTCAGCGGGAGCCTGGTCAGAGTCATCCCTTCGGTGCGCGCATCAGTCACCGTTGCGCAAAAATTGATCGAAGTCAGAATCGCGCCAAAAGAAAAACACGCCACACTCAACAACCACAACAGCATCCCGTTCTGCACCGGCAAAAAGAATGAAGCGGCAGTCCCAGCCAGCGATGCATACGCCAACCACAACGACATACCGGTCAACAGGGGAAACGCCATTTCGTTTGAACCGATCTGTAGTGGGAGGAAAAAGTAGCCAAATCCGAATTGCGGAGCAGCGGTCAAAACGAAAAACACCATGAGCGAACCGTGCAACAACGTCAGCGCTGCGTAGCGCTCTCCCGCAGCGCCAGCGCCGCTCTCAGCCAGATGCGCTAGTATCACCATCGACAGCGCCATGCCCAGCACCACGCTAAATAACGCCAACCACAGGTAACGCAACCCCGCTTTTTTGTGTCCGCAAGAAATCAATGTATTGGTCCAGATCCTGGCACATCACCGGCATTCGAGAAGAAAAACCGCGTTGGCCACAACGCTCGTCCGAGTCTACACAAAAGAGGAAAACAAATCCTGGAGTGAGAGGAAAACTAGGAAGGAGCCCCGGCAAAGCGAAAAATGGTGCGGTGGAAAGGACTCGAACCTTCACGGTATTGCTACCGCCAGCCCCTCAAGCTGGTGCGTCTGCCAATTCCGCCACCACCGCATTGAGACTAACTTTTGAAGCCGCTTCAGCAAACCGATTGAGGCATCGGCTGCCGTTGTATATTTGATTGTCCCGCAACACCGGGCAAAATCAATCAAACTCTTCGCCGCCATTTCCGCTCGGCAAAATCCGTTACGGCTTCTTTGTAGCCGGTGGTTGCGAAGCTGGAGGCTGCGTCGCCGGCGCACTTGAAGGCGCACCTGCCGGCGTAGTCGCCGCAGGTACCGGACTCACCGGGGCCGCCGGCTTCTTCGCAGGTTTGGCCGCATCGTAAATCACCGAATTCCCCACTCCCGCCGAACGATCCGACCGCAGCGCTAAGGCCATCGCGCAAACCATGAACATCACCGCGCACCAAGTAGTCGCTTGCGAAAGCACCGTTGCAGCGCCACGTGGACCGAATGCCGTCTGGCTACCCGCTCCGCCGAACGCACCCGCGAGATCCGCAGCTTTACCGCTCTGCAGCAACACCACGATGATCAGCACCAGGCAATTCAGCACAAAGAACAAGTTCAGCAACCATCCTGCAAACCGAAATCCCAGAACGATGATCCCGAATCCTACTGTCAGCGCAATTGCCCACTTCATCCAACCTGGCATCAGTTCAGTACCTCAAATTCCCTTAAATTTGGGGCCGTTTTCGGCCTACTTGCAATTCACAATCGTCGCAAAACTCTTGGCGTCCAGACTCGCTCCGCCGACCAAAGCGCCATCGAGTTCCGCCTGCGCCATCAATCCCTGAACGTTCTCGGGCTTGACGCTGCCACCGTAGAGAATCCGAACGCTCGCTGCCGCTTCAGTGGAAAATTGATCCCGCACGCACTGCCGCAAGAACCGGTGAGCCGCCGCCGCAATTTCTGGCGTGGCCGTACGGCCCGTCCCAATCGCCCAGACTGGCTCGTAAGCTAATAGAATACGGAAGAACTCCGTATGGGTCAACGCGCCCGGCCCGCCGATAAACTGTTGAGAAAGAACCTCTTCCGTCTTTCCGGTCTCGCGTTCAGTGAAAATTTCGCCCAGGCAAATGATTGGCGTCAGGCCCACCGCTAGCGCCGCCCGACTTTTCTGCGCCACGATGTCGTCGGTCTCGCCGAAATACTGTCGCCGCTCGGAGTGGCCCACAATCACGTGAGTACAGCCCGCCTCCACCAGCATCGGCCCAGACACTTCGCCGGTAAACGCGCCCTCTTTCTGCCAGTGATTGTTCTGCCCGGCAATGGCCACCCGGCTGCCCTTCGTTGCTTCTACTGCTGCCGCGATCGAACTATACGGCGGTGCAATCACCACATCGCAGTGGGTCGCGTCGCCAATCACCGGTAAAAACGCCGCGAAGAACGCTTTGGTCTCCGCCTGCGTCTTGTACATCTTCCAATTCCCTGCCATCACCTTCCGGCGTGCGTGGGTTGTCATCGATTCGTCAGCGCCTCCACGCCCGGCAGCTTGCGTCCGCCCAAAAATTCCAGCGAAGCGCCTCCGCCCGTCGAAATATGCGAAATCTTGTCTGCTAGGCCGGACTGATGCAGCGCGGCCACCGAATCGCCTCCTCCAACAATCGAAGTCGCGCCCGCGGCGGTTGCTTCAGCGACCGCTTTGGCCACTTCCAGCGTGCCCTTCGCAAATGCCGGCATCTCAAACACGCCCATCGGCCCATTCCACACAATTGTTTTCGCTTTGCCGATCTCGGCTGCATACGCTGCAATCGATTTCGGCCCGATATCCAACCCCATTTGATCCGCGGGCGTAGCTGTCACATCGCCAGTCGTCGACGGAGCGTCAGCCTTAAATTCCGGCGCAGTCACATGGTCCGTCGGCAGCAAAAATTTGAAGTTCCCAGCCTTCGCATCCGCCAAGATCTTTTTCGCCAACTCCAGCTTGTCGTTCTCCACCAGCGATTTGCCAATCGGCAATCCCTGCGCCTTCAAGAACGTGTACGCCATTCCACCGCCGATCAGCATGGCATCGGCAATCTTCATCAAGTTTTCCACCACTTCAATTTTGTCGCTGACCTTTGCGCCGCCCAAGATGGCCACAAACGGATGTGCCGGACGGTTCAGCGCTATGCCCAGATATGCCAGCTCTTTCTCCATCAACAAACCAGCCGCCGCCTGCTGCACAAACTTGGTGATTCCCACCACCGAAGCGTGCGCGCGGTGCGCGGAGCCAAATGCGTCGCACACAAACAATCCGTCGCACAGCGCGGAAAGCTGCTTGGCAAACACTTCATCGTTCTTTTCTTCTTCAGGATGAAAGCGCACATTCTCCAGCACCAGCACTTCCCCGTCGCGCAGCGCTTTGCTCTGCCCTTCTACGCCCGGCCCAACGCAATCCAGCCCAAAAGCCACCGGCTGTCCCAACAATTCCTCCAATTTTTTCGCCGCAGGCTGCAGCGAATACTTCGACTCCGGACCGCCCTTCGGCCTTCCCAGGTGCGAAGCCAGCAACAGCCGTCCGCCTTTTTCAATCGCCAACTTCAGTGTTGGCAGCGTCTCGCGGATGCGCGTGTCGTCCGTAACCACGCCATCTTTCAACGGCACATTAAAGTCCACGCGCATAAAAACGCGCTTCCCGCGCAAATCCAAATCTTTAATCGTCAATTTGTTCATTGATGTTCCCTGGAGCGCCATTCTCCCGAATGGTGGCCTTCAACTGCAACCCACTGATCGCCGTTGTCACACCACAAGATTGTCATTCCGAGCGGAGCAGGTCGACTCTTCCGTCGCGAAGCGATTCCTCGGCTTGTGCAGTCGAGGAGTCTCAGCCCGGTGCACATCAACAGAAGCGAGCGACTCTCCGCTTCACTAGTCACAAATTACGAGTCTCTGCTCGCGTCGTTAAAACTTCGACGCTAACAACTTGATCAAATCACGGCACCGGCAGGAATATCCCCACTCATTGTCGTACCACGCCAGCACCTTCACGCACTTGTCGCCCACCACCTTGGTGTACTCCGAATCTATGATCGACGAATTCGAATTGCCCTTGAAGTCGGCCGAAACCAACTCTTCTTCCGTGTATCCGAGAATTCCCTTCAACGGGCCATTCGCCGCCGTCTTCAGCGCCGCATTCACCGTTTCCTTCGTCGCCGGTTTGTTCACAAACACCGTCAAATCCACCACGCTGACGTTCGGTGTCGGCACCCGCATGGCGTAACCGTCCAACTTGCCCTTCAAATCCGGCAGCACCAGGTGCAGCGCCTTCGCTGCGCCGGTCGAACTCGGAATCATGCTGATTGCGGCCGCCCGCGCCCGCCGCAAATCCTTGTGCGGCAAATCCAGCAGCTTCTGGTCATTGGTATACGAGTGGATGGTAGTCATCGTGCCGCTGTGAATCCCGAAAGTTTCGTGAATCACTTTGGCCACCGGCGCCAGACAATTCGTGGTGCACGAAGCGTTCGAAATCACGTTGTGCTTTGCCGGATCGTAAGTCTCGTGATTCACGCCCAGCACAAAGGTGGCATCCGGACCGTCCGCCGGCGCAGAAATAATTACTTTCTTTACTGAGCCGCGCAGATGCGCTTTGGCCTGCTCGCCCTTGGTGAACAACCCGGTCGACTCCACCACAATCTCCGCGCCAACACTGGCCCAATCAATCTTTGCCGGATCCTTTTCCTTGAAAACTTTGATTGTCTTCCCATCCACCGAAATCGAATCCTCGCTGTGCGTAATGGTGTGCGGCAAATTCCCCAGAATTGAGTCGTATTTCAGCAAGTGCGCTAGCGTTTTCGAATCCGTAATATCGTTCACCGCCACGAATTCGATCGACTTGTCGTCGATCGCCGTGCGCACGATGTTCCGCCCAATTCGTCCAAATCCATTAATTCCAACTTTGATGGCCATTCTTCCTCCCAGATATTTAGCTGCGTTCACCGGTTTCCCGGGATTCGGCGTTTACACCCGTAAACCCCGATTGAAAAAAGTTGGTCAAAATTCGTCAGGCCGTTCGAGCCTTCTTCCGAATGTAGTGCCGGGCTTCAGCCCGGCTGCCTTTTCTTTCCTTCGACACTCTGACCAGTGAACCGGCGAGATACAAAGGGGAATTCACGAGCGGGCATCAACGTGATGCGAACTAAAAATGCTATGGGCTGCCGCCCTAATTGTCAACGTCTCGAACAAGCCGCCAATCTTCGCTAATCTCAACCGCGAAACCTATCTCGATTCTTGCTCGATCAATCCGGTGATATAAGAGAATGGTTTTAGGAGGCGTGCAAAGTTGGCCGATTCTGCCCAGTGGTCTTCCCTACGCCAACGCTGGTTGCATATTCAGTTGCCGGAATATCGACAGATGCCCGAATACCTACGAGGCATCTCCCGCCCCCTTTGCACCATTATTCAGGGCAGAGGTAAGGATGTGGCGCGCTTTTTTCTTGTTTGCCGAACTCGCAAAATCGGTTTGAGCCTTGAGTGAAGGTCTAATGGCACTTTTGCAACCGCAGATTCCCTTCCGCCTCGGCATCATCTCCGACACTCACGGCCTGCTTCGCCCCGAAGCCGTTACCGCGCTCCAAGGCTCCGGTGCCCTCATTCACGCCGGAGACGTCGGCAATCCCTATATCCTCAGCCAGCTAAGATCCATCGCTCCGGTCTTTGCCGTTCGCGGCAACGTCGACACTGAGCCATGGGCCTCGGTTCTGCCGCTCACCGAAGTCGTCGAGCTCCACGGCAACTCAATCTACGTCCTCCACAATCTCGACAAACTTGACCTCAACCCCGCCGCCTCCGGCTTTCGCATCGTCATCAGCGGCCACACCCACAAACCTGAATCGCAAATGCACGATGGCGTCCTCTATATCAACCCCGGCAGCGCAGGCCCCAGACGCTTCTCGCTGCCAATCTGCCTGGCCCACCTCGACCTTCTGAAAACTCCCTGGCACGTCGAGTTTCATCAGCTCGCTGTCAGCTAGGTGCCGTCCGCTCGCCTCCACGTCACAACCACCGCAAACAGCCAGAACGTATCGCGAAACCGGGCTAAACCCCGTCCTTTGATACTCTTAGCGTTTTACGCAATAATTCCGCCGCCCTTTGTTTTCATCAGCTCAGGGACAGCAGGTTGGGGGAGCGGGTAATCTGCGACCAAACAAATCGCAGGCTCATCGATCGCCGCAGCGCTTGTATTCTCTACTCAGCACACACCGCTCAGTATCTACTCTCGGCCTGCTTCCTACTGCGGAAACTGCTTGATGCTCGTCACCTTGTCGCCCGTGAACCGCACAAAGACCGTTCGGTCCGGCGGTGTTCCGTAAATCCAGTCCTCAATCTCATTCCCCGAAGAGTCGCGTTCCCGTACCTTGTGCCCCGGCTTGCCGATCGCCGCCACCACCATCTCACGATCCATTCCAACCCGCGCCACACGCTCTTGAATCGCCTTCTTAATGTCCGGAGGCAGCGTGTCAATCCACAGCACCGAAGCCGAGCGCTGCTTATGGAAATCCAGGAACGGCGATAGCAGCTGCTTCAATTCCTCGGGAGTGAGATCCGGAATCGACTTATTGAACTCCAAGAACAATGTGCTGCCCATTCCCGGCTGCATCCCCGGGGGACCGCCCACGTCCTGCGCCTCGGTGCTTGAGCGCATCGTCGGCGCGCCGCTCATACCAATCTGAATGTGATCGAGGAACCGCTTCTTCCCTCTCCCCCCGCCATTCACATCCACCACGATCGTATGGTCGCGAAACTCCAGCTTGGTAATCTGCACTTGCTCTCCGGCATGCACCGCCGCGCCATGGGTAGCCACCGCCCGCTCCAGCAAGTCCGGGTTTACCGGCTTCTCGGCGTACAGCAGAAATCCTTCTTTGCCGGCCGGCAGCGACTTCGCCGCCTTGGCAAATTCACCCGAAACGTAGCGGATCAAATCCAGTTTCGAGCTTTCCTGCAGCGTGGCCTTCTTCGATACGTGCTGCGCGCCCGGCTGCGTCTGCGGGTCGCTGTCCATGGACATCGGAAAAAGCGAAATTTCTTCATTGGAAAAATTGGGTGAGCTGGACATTTCGGCAGGACGCAGATTCATCGCGCGCGGGATGTCCGCATCGGCGACCAGAAAGAAGCTCAGCAATAGGGCAAGCGCGTTCATGGTCCGGATTGAAGGAGGAGCCCGAAGCCCCTAGTTCCCTATTCTACGACGCTTCCAACCAATTGAATAGATGCCTGGGCGACCTCTGTCTTGGCCCAATTTTGTCACCACCTAACAGCCCGGTGAAACTGTCCCCCCATAAACAGGGAGACACTCACCTTGAGCTAGAAAGAGTTACAGCGAGTGGCGGTAATGGCTGCTTGCTTGACGGGAGAGGTGGCGTGTGCCAGAGCCGCCGAACTCCTAATGCTTGACTCCTGCCCGACTACCGTCCACGATCGCATCGTCAGCAATGACAACGTGGTGCAATGGGACGGCCGCCGATTCCAAATCCCACCCCAACCAAACGCTTCAGCTTCGCCGGCGCCAGAGTCCAACTCTGTGAATCACATCGCCAAGCCGTCCAAAATCTACTACGGAGACAGCAAGCTACATCATGCAGGCCTCCTGCCAGGATTGGGCGGTCTGCCAGCTCGCTTACGCGCTTCCGATGGCCAGACGATTTCTGGCGGGAACGGTCGGGTTGGACTACTAGCAGCAGGACTCAGGCGGAAACATCGCGAACTGTGACAACGACGAGCCCGTAGGAGTGGCAGGAATTACGAGACAGTAACCTGCACGCCTGATCGGTCAATTTTCATTGGCAGCAGGTGCCCGCCGGCTGCTTCTACGGCATTCTCGACGCCAGACCTTGCGTCCGGCTCGATCAACATCACCACGCAGCCGCCTCCGCCGGCTCCGCACACTTTGCCGGACAACGCGCCCTTTTTCCGAGCGCCTTCGATAATTCGATCAACCGTTTTTGTGGAAATGGTCGGCAAGCTTTTTTTCCGGAAAAGCCATTCTTCGCGCATCAATTTTCCGCTTTCTTTCCAATCCGATCTTTCCAGCGCTACGCGCATGGCTTGCGCCACTTCCGCGATACGCTCCAGATTCGCCCGCACTGCGCGCTTTCCATCGATGTGCGCTTTGAAAACTTCCCAGTTGTTGATTCCCGATTGCCGCGGTTTTCCGGTGTAGCACAGCACCAAACGCTGCTCGAGTTCGCGCACATCCAGCCGCAATTCCACGCGCCGCTCGCCGCCCGGAGGCAACTCAATCGCCGCTGCTCCGCCAAACGCCGGTGGGTAGTGGTCCTGCGTGCCGGTCGGCACCTTAATCACAATTCCTTCCGCATCGCGGCTGATGTGGATCCAATCCACTTTGCTCTTCCCTGCCGATGTAAACCGATCCAACGCCGCACAAATGGCCACGGCCATCGCGCTCGATCCGCCGATTCCCGCTCCCGCGGGCGCTTCCGAATCAGTGGTCAGCGTGAAGCCTTGTTGCGGCGCAAAAAATTTGGAAATCTCCGCCAGCAGCGGCAAGTGATAACGCTTGGCCTTCACCATCGCCGCAAACGATGCAAAACTTTCTTCGCGTTTGGTGTCGCGCGAAACCAACTTAATTCTGTTGTCGCCCGCGCGCTGCGTTTCAATCACGCACGAAGCATAGCGCGTAATCGCTGCATTGATCGTTACCGCGCCGGGATGAAAAAGATACAGCGGCCAAATATCCAGCGTGCCACCTGCCAGATCCACGCGAGTCGGTGCCTTGGATTCAATCCGCAACGTCGTTCCTCACTCTGCAAGGGAATAGACACCAGATGCCGCATTCAGGATATCTGGGTCATCCAAGAAGAAGTACGCGAATTCCGCGCGGCGTGTTCCGCTACTAAACAATCCGATGCAGGCACATGCTCGCGAAAGCGCATTTCGAATTAACGGGGTTCGTTGCTTTCATTCACTGCGCGCGGACGAAACATCAGATGTTGACGGACTTCATGTTTCACTTGCGCGGGATTCGGCTCAAAACATCTTCTGCAGCGCGCTTCGTATGCGCCGCCGGCGCCAACCACAATTAATTCTTCGCTCTCTACCAATCGCTGGGTATGCACTGCGGGATTTCCGCAGCGCATGCAAATTGCCAGAAGTTTGGTAATCTCTTCCGCGATGGCCAGTAGCCGAGGCATTGGCTCGAACGGCCGCCCGCGATAATCCGTATCCAGCCCCGCCACGATCACTCGTTTGCCGAGATTGGCCAGCTTAGTGCAAACCTCCAAAACTTCTTCACCCAAAAATTGTGCTTCGTCGATGCCAACCACTTCGGTGCGCGGCTGAATTTTTTCCAATATTTCGGATGCCTTAGTAACTGTGTCCGAAGTAATTCCCAGCCCTGAGTGCGACACGATCTCGTTGGCGGCGTAGCGCGCGTCAATTGCCGGCTTGAAGATTTGTACGCGCTGGCGCGCAATTTCTGCCCGCCGCAATCGGCGAATCAATTCCTCGCTCTTGCCTGAAAACATCGGCCCGACCACCACTTCGATCCAGCCCATATTCCCTTTTACAATATCCACGCTCGCTCCATCCTCTGTCTATTCTACTCGGCCACCGCAACTTTGCGCTGCTTGGTCCTACCGTACATCGAAGAATTAAAAAATGGCGCAAACGCCGCTATCAACGCCACGCGAAACGCTTCCTGCCTCGAGATTTTATTCCCGCTGAGTACACCCCACGCGCCTTGCCCATCGCGAATTCCCTCCGCTCCCGCAAATTTGTCGATCGCTATGGATAATTCCGTGCCGCCCGCAAAAACTTCTTCGGCGAGTGCGTCTGGAAGTTCCACCGCGCCGGACCTACCGAAGTGCCCGCGAGATCCGTCGCTGACGTACGCCCAGCTCTCCAGAAACACTCGGCGCCTACCGTCTTCGGAAATGGAATCCAGACCACCTTCCAGACCCACAAAATAGCTCCACGGCTTATTTTCTTCGCGCGCCAGCTGCTGCAACATTTCCGTGCGGTGCCGCGCTCCGCGCATGGACTCTTCTCTGCTCAGCGGAGTGTGATTGACTCCACTTTCCACTTCAACGCCAACAATTTCGATCGGCGAATTTGTGTGCAGTAAGTCCGCAAGGCCATCCAGCGCTTCGCGCACTGCGCCAAGTTTTGGTTTTCGGGTGCTGCCGACTGCGACGATTACTGCGCCCACAATTTCCCTCTCTGCCCCGGAATTGTACTGTTCACTTCGCGCAATGAACAGACGCTTTTCCCAAGCCCTGAGGAAAACTTTGGCGCACGAGAAATTCGGCGTGCATGGCGGTTCGATTCGCTCTACTATTTCGAACTGCACAGTCGCCTGAAGCCGCCGTTACACGGACGAATCGTCAAGTCGCAATCGGAGTGTTCATGCTCAATTTCTTTTCGCGCGGAAACAGTTTCAACAAACTTTTGTTGGCGGCTGGCTTTCTTTCGAGTTTAGCGGGGCCGGTGTTTGCGCAGACTTCGCCGCAGACGCCGGATATGCCGGCGAAATTCGAATCGCCGGTTTCGTGGTATGACTATGAAAAGCGCAATGTGATGATCCCGATGCGTGACGGCATAAAATTGTTCACGGTGATCGTGGTACCGAAAGGCGCGCACCACGCTCCGATTCTACTGACACGCACTCCTTACAACGCCGCTGGCCGCGCGGCGCGCTCGCAATCTCCGTACATTCTTTCGATTTTGCCGGAAGGCGATGAAGTCTTCGTCGCCGATGGATATATTCGGGTGTTTCAGGATATTCGCGGAAAGTACGGGTCAGAAGGCGACTACTTCATGACCCGACCGTTGCGTGGTCCCTTGAATTCTTCAAACACTGACGAATCAACGGACGCCTACGACACGATCGATTGGCTGGTGAAGAACATTCCGGAAACCAATGGCAAAGTGGGAATGCTCGGCAGTTCCTACGAAGGGTTTACGGTGGTGATGGCGCTGGTGAATCCGCATCCGGCGCTGAGAGTTACCGCTCCGGAAAGTCCGATGGTAGATGGCTGGATGGGCGACGACTGGTTTCACTACGGAGCGTTCCGGCAACCCAATCTGGATTATTTCACTTACCAAGCGGTGCAACGTACCGGCGGTGATGCGATTGTCCGACGCGGCTATGAAGACTACGACAATTTTTTGCGCGCCGGTTCCGCTGGAGATTTCGCCAAAGCAGGCGGACTCGATCAGATTGGGTGGTGGAAAAAGACGGCCGAGCATCCTGCGTACGATTCCTTCTGGCAGGAGCAGGCGCTGGACAAAGTGATGGCCAACCAACCACTGAAAGTGCCGACGATGTGGTTGCAAGGAATCTGGGATCAGGAAGATATGTGGGGGGCAATCCACAGCTATCTGGCGGTGGAACCGAAGGACCGCGACAACAATTTGAATTATCTGGTGATGGGCCCGTGGCGGCATAGCGGCGTGAATTACGATGGAAGTTCGCTCGGTCCACTGAAGTGGAACGGAGATACTGCATTGCAATTCCGCCGTGACGTTTTGAAACCGTTTTTCGATCAATATCTGAAAGACGGCGCGAGGACAGCCGATACGCCACCGGTATTTATTTACAACACCGGAGAAAATCACTGGGATCGCTTCAAATCGTGGCCGCTGGCGTGCGATTCCGGCTGCCCAAACAAAATGAAGCCGTTGTATCTTGCGGCGAATTCCATTCTTTCGTTCGCCGCGCCCGCGGACGAGCCAGCCAAAGGATTCGACCAATACGTTTCCGATCCCGCAAAGCCGGTGCCGTTTTATTCGCGGCCGATTCGTTTTGAAGACGGCGATTCGTGGCGCAAGTGGCTGGTGATGGACCAGCGAAGCGCGGCAGCGCGTCCGGACGTTCTGGTCTATGAGACGCCGGTATTGACTGAGCCGGTGCGTATCAGCGGAGCACCGGTGGTCAACCTGGTGGCGTCTACCAGCGGCTCCGACAGCGATTGGGTGGTGAAGCTAATTGACGTTTTTCCGGATGAAGTGCAAAGCCAGCCGGAAATGGGCGGCTACCAGTTGGCGATTGGGATGGACATTTTCCGCGGACGGTACCGCGAAAGTTTTGCGACTGCAAAAGCAATTACACCCAACACACCGCTCGCTTACAAATTCGCTTTGCCTACGGCGAATCACGTTTTTCTGCCGGGTCACCGGATCATGGTGCAGATTCAGTCCAGTTGGTTCCCGCTGTATGACCGTAATCCGCAAACGTTTGTGCCCAACATTTTTTTTGCGCGCTCCGAAGATTACGTGAAGGCGACGCAGCGCGTGTACCACGCCAAAGGTGAAACCAGCTACATCGACTTGCCGGTGGTTCCCGCACACTGAGTTGAGTCCTCGCCTTTTGGTGTCTCTCCCGTCTCGTTTTTAGAGCGTTGACCACTCGCTCCAGAATTCCGCCAAGAGTCGATCGAATGCAGTCTTGCCAAGAAGTTTGAAATCTCCTTTGGAGTCGACAGCCTGCGTTACCAGAATTTAATTTTCTGGGTAGCTGGTTTGTGCTAGTGTTTTTGGCTCCAGCGACTTAACTCGCTCGTCGAGCGACCTAAGACAGTCATTGCCAGGTGAAATGTTGTGAGGATTCGCGGATGAACGCGAATGGCGCCAAGCTTCTCTCTTCTGTGCAAGCAGAGTTTTGCACGTTGCAGTATTGCATAGTCACGGCCGCACTTAGCCCTCAGGTACCACTTCTTTCCGAAAAGAGAATTTGTTACCAGCGCCATGCGCTGGGGCGGGCTAAAGACTTCACCTTTGCGGACTACCCACGAAGGTAAAACGGATTTCCAACGAAGGTGCATTTCAGCATTCGGTAATAATTCGTAGGAGGATTTATGGCAACGACAAGGATTGCAATTGCTCCAATGAAAGTGGCGCAGATTTCCAAAGCCGGAGGCGATTTCGAAATCGTCGAACGGGAAATTCCCAAGCCGGGCGGTGGAGAGGTGCTGATCAAAGTGCAGGCTTGCGGGGTATGCCACAGCGACGTGCTAACGAAAGAAGGCGCTTGGCCGGGGATTCACTATCCGCGGGTTCCAGGGCACGAGGTCGCCGGGGTCGTGGAGGAACTTGGAGCGGGAGTTGCGGAGTGGAAGAAGGGTCAGCGCGTCGGTGTGGGCTGGCACGGGGGGCAGGATGGCACGTGCGGGTCATGCCGGCGCGGGGATTTTCGCAACTGCCGTAACTTGAAAATTGCGGGAATCCACTATGACGGCGGCTATCAGCAGTACATGGTGGCTCCGGTGGAGGCGCTGGCAACGATACCGGAAAGTTTGACTGATGTGGAAGCAGCGCCACTGTTGTGCGCCGGAATTACGACTTACAACGCGCTGCGGCACAGCGGCGCGATGCCCGGCGATTTGGTTGCGGTACAAGGCATCGGCGGACTGGGGCACCTGGGAGTGCAATTCGCGAGCAAGTTTGGGTATAACGTGGCGGCGATTGGACGCGGGCCAGAAAACGCCGAGCTGGCCAAGAAACTTGGAGCGAAGGTGTACATCGACAGCAAAGCGACGAACGCCGCAGAAGAATTGCAGAAACTTGGTGGCGCTCAGGTGATTCTGGCGACAGCTCCAAATTCGAAGGCGATGTCTGAGCTGATTGATGGCCTAGGGCCGAACGGAAAACTGATGGTGATTGGCGCGACTTTTGAGGCGATTGAAGTCACGCCGATCCAGTTGATTTCCGGGAGTCGAACGATTCAGGGTTGGGCTGCGGGAACACCGGCCGATTCCGAGGACACTCTGCGCTTCGCGGAATTAAGCGGGGTGCGCCCGATGATTGAAACCTTTCCGCTCGAAAGAGCGGCCGAGGCCTATGCGCGAATGATGAGCGGCAATGCCCAGTTCCGCGTCGTGTTGACGATGTAAATTAATTCAGACTAATCAAACGCGGACGCTGACGCGCAGGAACGTGGCGGGGATCAGTGTGCCGCCACCGGTGGATTTGTTCTGCGCGTTGGCCAGTTGGACCAACTGGGCGTGGAGTTCGCCTGTCTTGCCGTTCTTTTGCGCGGCTTCTACGGCGTTCATGGTTGGGCCGTAGAATCTTTCAAAAAGACCGATAAAGTCTGCGGGAGTCTTGTCTGGCGAAGTAAAGTTATAGGTGTCCTTGACCATGGAGATTTTGTCGCTAGACACTCCGCCTTGGGCGAACCGCTCGGTGACGTTTGCTTCGATACCCCAAGTTACGGGACTGATGAAGCCTTCCGGAGGCGGAGGCATGAACGAAGCGCTGATCTTGAGCACTTGAGAGACGAAGGTGGGATCGCCGGGGATCCAGTTGCCCATGACAATGCGGCCGCCCGGTTTGGTGACCCGGACCATTTCTTTGGCGACGTCGAAAGGTTTGGGCGCAAACATGGCGCCAAACATGGAAACGACTACGTCGAAGGAATGGTCGGTTACGCCTTGCAGATTGCAGGCATCTCCTTCCTGAAACTTGAGCCGAGTGAGGCCGGCGGCGGCGGCGCGCTTGTTACCAGCTTCGACGAGATTTTGGGCAATGTCGATTCCGACGACTTCGGCGCCGATCTGGGCGATGGGAAGCGCGGTGGTGCCATCGCCGCAACCGAGATCCAAGACGCGTAGCGGCGGAGTCAGTTCCAGAGATTTGGCGAAAGCTTCGCCGGATTGACGCATGAACACGGCGATTTCTGTGAAATCACCTTTTTCCCACAACGCTTTGTTTGGATTCATCTGGGCTCCCGCAGGGTGGTGTGCGTATTGAGTCTACTCTACCGCGGTCCTTCAATTTGAGTTGATACCTGCACACTTGGCGAAGACCCACACTCTGCGAGTCGTATGCTTCTGGCGATAGGCTACCTATTCAATTGAACGTGCCGCCGGTAGATGAGATTTCTCCCAACTCCTCACCCTGCGGCGTCCTTCATCGAAGATGCGCTCATAGTTTTTCAGCCGGACCTTCTGGGAAGTTTCCGAGTCGAGAGACTTCCACAAGGGTTGGTATTGATCATAAACCTTAAGATATTTGGACTGATCGGAAGGTGCGGGCGAATCGGTGCCAAACAAGAATCGGTCAGGATAGCGTTGCATTAGATCCGCCAGACCTTTTGTAGCTTCTGCGGTGCCAACAAAATATTTCGCGACTTCGTCCCAAGAGATATCGACGCAGACATTGCGAAATTCAGGATCGCGCACGATCGTCTCAATCCACTCAAGATGCGCCCGAGGCGGAGGCACTAAGCGGCCCAGCCCCATATGCGCCCAAATGATGGTGGTGGTTGGGTGACGCTTAAAAAGAGCTTTCACCCCATCGAGATAGGCAGGTTCGGTTCCTGCTTTCGCAAAAGGAACATCAACATCGTTGTGCAGAATGACCACCAAACCAACTTCCGCGGCAAAATCTAGAATGCGATCGAGAGCCGGATTTTGCAGGCTGGCGACTTCGCCCGGAATTTTTGCAGAGACGAATTCCTTATGAATTGTGAACTCACCGATGCCAGTGAACACTCCGGGAAAAGTCTGAAGGACCCTGCGAATGTGGTCAGCAGCATACATATCCGCGGGATTGAAGCCGGTAATCATCGGATCAAAGCGGCCCTGTTGTTCTTTGGTGAGCGATTTGTATGCCATAGCGATCCAGGCATCAGTGAAGGAGTAGTAGTACAGCGGAGCGTCAGAGTGCAGGTAGTAGGTTGGTGCACGGTCCCCATCGACGCGGTACGACCACTCTTGTTGCAGTGGAATGCCGAACAACGCTACCCGACCAACCTTGCTTCCCATCATAGTCAGAAAGTCGTGAATGTCAGGGCCGTCCTGAACGTTGTTGGTCAAATGAAAATGCGAGTCGTTGAATTCATAGCTACCAGACTGCGCACAAACCGGCGCAATCTTGAACAGCAAGATCACGGCGATCATCGCGACGCATCGCAAGGATCCCGTCCGTAAGGATGATGGACACCCCATAGCTTTTCCCTTTCCGTATTGTGCTATCTCGTCGCCTCTCGAAAGGAAGAAGAGCGATGAATTGCTCTTCTCCTCCTCGGAAGCGATAGTTTACAGTTTGCAGCCAGACGGCTTTGTGGGATCGATGGGTTCTGTGCACAGAGGGCCCAATTTGGTAGTGGCGTCGGGGGTACTGATCATGGCAAACGGTCCGGCCTTGTGTTCGCCATTGAATGGTGTGGGTTTGGTCGGGTCGAAGTGGCAACTGGGCAGGGCCGCCGCATCCGCGGGATTGTCAAACCAGAAACCCAGATGGAAGGTATTCGTAGGAGCCAAGCGTACGTCGGGGTCAAATCCGAAGATATCGTCCAGCAGAATCGTCTTGATCTGGACATGGCCGTCATCCGTTTGCTTGCCAATCTTGATATCGGACTGATACCAGGCCAAACCGAAGCTTCCGGTGAAATCGGGGTCTTTAGTGCCATTCGCTTGGAAGAAGCTGTTCTGAACGGTGAAAAGGTCGAACGCGAGGCCTGGTTTGATCCCATCCAGATCCAGAATGAGTGTGTCATTCTGCTTGCCACGAATCACCGTGGCGCGAGCCCGCGGCTCCTCATACGAATTGGCGCGCAGACAATCGACGACCGCTGGATTCGGCAATAGGTTGAACGTAATTTCGTCCTTCCTATCTTGTGTTTCTTGGGCGTAGCCAATGCCGGAGGTTGCGAGAAGCACAACCGCCGACAACATGCAACGCACGACCTTGTGAGCGAGGCCGTCCCAGAACCTCGTACTGCAATTATTATTCACTGCTTTCTCCTTATTTTTCGATTGGACTTTTGCATTTGTGGGGGGCCGAGAGCCTTCGTTTCCCGGCTGACCGCCAGGTCGCGGCAGGCGCTATGCCTGGAGAGTAGAAGAGAACCAATCGGTCCCTACTTGAGATATCGGAAGTGGCGGGGGAAAGACGACAGTTGGAGCCAAAACGCTTTGAATTGTGGCCGGCTGCAAGTCAGGATGGTTCGAAATCAGGTAACCCTACGCCATCGCGAGACTTAAACACCGATTCAAGCCCCGCATCAGAAAAATCTGATTGCCATAGACGAACGCTGGGCTACTGCAGGGTGACCTTAACTATTGCCACGTGCGAGATAGTTCCAGACTGAGCACTGACTACGATCAAGGCGGTGCCTCGGTTCGCTGGTGCGCTCCCGCCGTATCCGCCGCAACCGCTCGGCATCATTGATAAACCAAGTATTGTCAGCGCTGCAGTCGCGGTGAGCAGCGGGGACGAATTTTTCTAAACTTCCTCTCCCGCCACATCATGACAATTGTGCGCAGCGGCGCGAGCCAATATCCGTTGCGGGTCCCTACAATTCGTAATCAGTGCAAGTCAGAGCGCAGAATGCCCGGCGGAAAGTCTCGTCGGCATTTGGCCATAGTTTTGACGATGGCGGGATTTCTCCACCGCGCGACGACGACTTCGCAGTCCTCTCGCGATGTTCTCCTTGCAATAGCCGCCGCAGTCGTTTGCGAGCTTTGTGAAGTTGAGATTTTGAGCAGCCGACTGAACATCCCAGCAAGCCCGCGATTTCCTTATGTCCGTATCCGAGAACGTCGTAGAGCAGGAAAAATTGTTTGTAGCCGGGCGCCAGCTTGGCAACCGCTCGCTTCAGGTTCAGCCGATCGACCGCGGAGGACATCGACGTGTCACTGGAACCATGTTCGCGCGGACCTTCGCCATCGGGTGTGTGCTCCAAGTCTTCCAGCACGATCCCGGCGGGCTTTCTCCGACGCATGTGCAACAACACAACGTTCACAGTGACTCGGTGCAACCAGGTCGAAAAACCTGACTCTCCGCGGAAGGTGCCGATTTTTCGGAACAGTTGCAGGAACGTTTGCTGCGTCAAATCTTCTGCTTCCACCGGATTTCTGATCATGCGAAGGCACAAGCTGTAGACGCGCCTGCAATGCACGTTGTAGAGGTGTTCGAAAGCGCCAGCGTCACCATTCTTGGCTTGCCTAATCGCATCTGCTTCGGTCAGATCGGCCTCGGTCTGTTTCAATAACATGTTCGACATATCGATCGTTGCTGAGAAGTCGGTGTGTGGAACTCTCTGTTCGCACGGTCCTCAGCTCGTTCCTCCTTCTTGTCGGCTCTCACTTACGAAAAATTCCCAGCAGTCCGCGCCGCGAAATCTGCGGTGAAAGAACTGGTATCCCTCCTTGCCCGGAGTCTGGATGTACACGAAACAGAATCCCTCTCCCGACACAATGGGCTGCTGGCACTTGCTGCAAATGACTTTTGCCCTGAATTCCACGTATCACCTCCCGACCTGGGTTCGCTCTTTTCCGCGGGAGGCAAATTTATTGGTCACTGCTTTTTTCTTATTCATGCCACTAGGCTTGCTCAACAAGCGATTCCTCGAAGCCAGCTAGCTGCAATTCACCGCTACCGGCGAAAATGGACTAGCGCGGCCATAAGATTCAAATATTCGTCCCTACTTGAGATATCGGAAATGGAGGGGAAAAGACGACAAGCGAGGAGAAAACGATGAGGAGAAGCTGTCAGCCTCGGGTGCTGCCAACTCAGAAGTTGTCGATCAACCACGCATTGGACTCGGCATTGGAGGCCAAAATGGCCAGATGCCGCCCATCGGGCGAGGGAAAGCCCCAGGTCGAAAACGCCTGCGATTGCTGCCAGACCGGCTGGGCCTCGCCATTAAGTTCGACATGCAATAAGGCCGCCCCACCTGGCTCGAGAGTTGACACAAACATGCTTCGGGAATCCGTAGCCCAGTTGAGGTCTACGAGGTCAGGATGATTCTTGACGGTAATCGTTTTCGTTCGACCTCCCGCCAGCGGCATTAATCGAATTTGATTCCCGTGCCTCTTCAAGATAGCGATCCGTGAACCGTCGGGAGAGAGTTGCCACCAGTAGTCAAATCCGATGTCGGCACTACTCCCCGCCTCGAGAGGAATCCGTATTAGGTCTCGTCCGGGACCACTGGCTGGGTCAAAGGCCGCAACGACCAGCTCGTTTCTGCCTGCAGAAGGCCGCCCATACACACAGAGGTTTGCGGACTTGTTAGAGCACCAAAACAGTACAAATCCCTCTGGGTTAAACACCAACTGGGGAACACCGCCGTTTGGATCAACCCGATACAGCCCCATCTTGTGCGCGCCGGTCTGCGCTCCCTCCAAAAGTATCCAGGCCCCATCCGGGCTCAACCGCGCCAAATAGAAATTTGTATCTCCCGCAGGAGTAACTAGTCGAGCCGCACTGCCCGGATCCAGCGACTGCCGGTACATCAAACGGTTTGTGGCACGTTGGGATGAAAAAATGACTTCACGTGAATCGGTCGTCCAAGCAGAAGGAAGATTGAAGTTATCGTCGAGCGTCAACCGTCGATAATTTACAAGCCGTCTACCTTTGTCGGCGAGATCCCCCACAAAGACCGAAGCATGGCCATTGCCTCTGAGAAATGCCAACTGCTTTCCGTCGGATGTCGCGCTGAAGCTAAAGACTGAGAATCCCGACCAGTCTGTCAGCTGGCGAGCTTTTCCCTGCGGAGTCCCGCTTTTGGCGTCAACGCTCAATTCCCACAAATTATCGGACTCAGCCGAGCCGATTTCGGTGTTTCTGGAATAGATGAATCGTCCTGACGAAGTCCAAGTGAATGCAGTCAAATGGCCGTCCAACAAGATTGTCGTCCGGTCTTCGCCCCTGAGATCGCAACTCTGAACCATAATCTCGGTACGCTCACCTCGATCGCGGCGATATCGGAACGCAACTCGATTTGCTGTCGGCGACCAAGCGATTTCCTTGATCGTCGCTTCATTTTCGGCGGTCAGTAACCTGTGAGGAGATTCTCCGTGCGAACCCATCACCCAAATCTCGCGCGAGCCTACCGCGCTGCGGACCCTTTCGTAGGCGATGTTCGCGCCATCAGGTGAAATTGTGCCACCGCCGTAGAGATCTTCAACTTCAGCAAGCCGTTGTGGCTCGCTTCCATCTATTGGAATTAACCATATGGTTGATGGCGATCCCGGAACGCTAGCCGAAGCGATGAATCGCTTGGAGTCGGAGAACCAACTCCCAAAGGTCCAGGTGGAAGCCTCCCGCGGGATGCCGGGAGGCGATAGCACATTTTGGACCGTGCGAGTCGCAACAAGCTGGACATGGAGGCCTTGCTGGTCAGCGAAACCGAAATGCTTACCATCGGGAGAAATTGCAGCGCTACGGATTGGCGATTCTGTAGAGTTCGCCGTGAGCTTTCGCTGATTGAACTTGGGCAAAGGTGCGGCGCGACGAGGATACAACCAGGTGAAGGCGATCGTGCCGGTCAGTGCCAACGCTACCAGTAATGTCGCGACTACGCTGGTTCTGTGCCGTCTTGCGAATCTGCCGGTGCGATAGCCGATGGTGTCCGGCCTCGCCCCGATGGGCTCATGTCTCAAGTATCGCTGCAGGTCGTCAGCAAAATCCTTAATCGATGAGTAGCGTTCTTGCGGATTCTTCTTCAGTGCCTTCGCCACAATTGTGTCTAGATCCCCGCGCAACAGGCGCGATAGTTTATCGGAGGTTGTCGCGCGCTTACTGGCATTTGCAACCGTGGCCTCGTTATTCGCCTGCGCTGTAACAACTACCTCTGACGGATGTGGAGGTTCTGTTTCTAAGATAGCTTTGACCAGACTCGCAGGCGTACGCGGTCCAGCTCCGGCAGGGTGGTGGCCGGTCAGCAACACGTAAAGTAAGACTCCTGAAGTGTAAACATCCGTCGCTGCAGTCACTGCTTCGCCGGTCAGTTGCTCGGGTGCGGCATACTCCGGAGTCATCGCCCTACCACCTTCAAGCGTTAGCGAAGGCTCTCCACTCTGCCCATCGCATTCCAGAAGTTTGGCAATTCCAAAGTCGAGCAGCTTCGCCTGACCGTCAGTCCGCACCAGGATGTTTGAAGGTTTCAGGTCGCGATGCACAATATGGTTAGCATGTGCTTGTGCCACCGCGCGAAGGGCATCGAGAAACAGCCGGACACGTGCACGCACATCGAGTTGGTGTTGATCGCAATAGCGGTCAATGTGATCACCATTAACATACTCCAGTACCAGAAAAGGTTGGCCGGTTAGCGAAACTCCAGCGTCAATCAGTTCGGCAATGTGGGGATGTGTCAAACGACCCAAAATGCGGCCTTCGCGTTTAAACCGCTCTTCGCCGCTCTTACCCATCAGCGCGATGTTCAAGATTTTTACTGCGACACGCCGTTCAAATCGCCCGTCGTTTCGTTCCGCCAGCCAGACTGTGCCCATTCCCCCATGGCCAATTTGCGAAACCAGTGTGTACACTCCAAGGATCTGACCGGCCAGCCCGGGCCCCCCGGCAATTCCAGAGCACTGGCTTCAAGAAAACCTTCCTGGGATAACAAGCGATGCTCGCGAAGCAATATTTCCAGTTGATAGGCGAGCGTCGGGTTCTCGCCATGCAGCGAGGAAAGCCAGCTCACACGCTCATCGTCGGTCATTTCTAGAGCTTGGTCGAGATGCGGGCTAAGAGCCTGCCATTGATCGGGGCTGAGCTTGGACATCAAGTTCCTTAGAGCGGCAAATCTGCCCGAATGTTCCGATGGAGATAGATACGGGCCTTTTCCCACTTTCTCTGAACGGTACGCTCTGACAAATTTTCCAGCGCAGCAATCTCCGCGAATGAAAATCCGCAGAAAAACTTCAAATCGACCAGTTCAGCCAGCTTAGGGTCCACCGTGGCCAACTGGTCCAATGCGTCGCTAATCAAAGAAAGTTCTTTGGCGTCGGCTATATTCTCGGCAGCGTCGGTCTTGAGCGAAGTAATTTCAAACTCTCCTCCACGCTTGATGGCATTGCGATTTCGGGCGTGATCAATAATCAATCCACGCATCACCCGCGCAGCGTAGCCCATGAACCGCGGCCGATCTGGAAAGTGACTGCCTTCGCGTTGAGCAATATCGAGATAGGCTTCGTGCAACAGCGTGGTGACACTCAAGCTAGCCGGAGATCCTCGCCGTGCCAATTCTCGCTTCGCCAGCCGGTGTAATTCAGAATACAAACTGCTAAACAATGCATCCGCGGCCGCGCTGTCTCCGTTGTCGGCCCCAGTGATTAGCGACGAGATTGTCGGGCCCAAGCTGCACCTTCCCATCGGCGAATTGTTTCGAGCCCGTTTCAGCGTCGCGCATTTCCAAAGGGCCGTCAAGGTATCTTGTCGGGCCTATAAGAACCTGAAGCTGACGAATTGCCGGAATTTCATCGTGCGCCGGTGACCAGCCATGCTGAATCAAGGACCGGGGCTGACACCCAGCAACTAAAGCATTCGCGATAGCGCAGATCAAAGCTGCGTATCTAGGCAAAAATCAGTTTGTTTGGGATCAAAAGAGAAACGAGGAACTGGCATAGCTACCCGATTTTAATGGAGCGGCCTATCGGAATCGAACCGACACCTGAACCTTGGCAAGGTTCGATCTTAATCATCTAAGACGCTGGAGCGGCGGCACTTGCAAAATACGGCAGCAATTGGAATTGGAAAATAATGGAAAATGATTGCCGCCCCTGCGGCAGTGAAATCGAACCCACGTCCTAAGCCTAGAAAGCCTTGAATAAAACTCTGAAAACGATTGATCTGGCGGCACTTAGCTCTCCGATTGATGGCCTTAATCGGAAACTAGATGGAATCCAAAAGCAGTTGCAGATTGGCCCGGCGTTGGATGCGCATCTACAACATATCGTTTCTCCGCATTCGGCAGCTTCTAAATTTATTGGTTGCAAGGACTGTCAGGAAGGGTTGAATAGTTTCAACGTCTTCCTTCCTGACACGCGCGAAATCTCGGGAATTCTCGGTCACCAGTGTGGCCCCGAGCCGCACGGCTTCCGACGCAATGCTGTGGGTACCGGCGTAGAGTTCGGCGACCACCACGGCGATCAAAATAGTGCGCTGGAAGATCCGAGCATCTTCGCCTAGCCAGAGGTATTTTCCCCCTCGGCTAAACCGGATGTAAATGCCCGTATCGAATAGGAGCAGTCCGGCCGGCAGTGAACTCATTTCCTTTTCGCTGAAGCACGCCCGAAGACATCCTCCGGGCCGCCAAGCTCTCGAAGGGTACGCAAGGCCCCGAGACCTGCTTCCACGGCTAACCGCTCCTCGATGACTCGCCGTACCGCTTCAGAATTGCTGCGCGAATGAAGGGTTTTGCGAAGCTGTTGGACCTTGCCAGATTCAAGCAAGAGATTGGTTCGCGTTAGCGCCCGGCGCATTGCGACCTCGTAGTGTGTATATCTAGGCTATAGTATACATAACAGTCAACACATTGCATCCTGACAAGCAAGGCCGCAGCGAATTTTCCAAGAAGGTCGGCACCAAAACTGAGTTATTGGGAAATAAGGAAAACATGGAAATGAGGCAGCGGACCCCATTACTTCTACAGACGAGACGCGATCTTCTCTGCAGCGACTTTAGACGTGACCACTGCATGCACCTCAAAGTCAATGAGGTCGCTCCAGTTCGGCATCCACTCTTCCAAAAGCCTACGGTCCCAATGTGCCCGAGGGTCTCTTTGTATTCGAAGGCATGCGGCGTCGCCGTCCTTGGCCTGCCTTATGGCTTCAGCCTCGGTCAAGTTGCTGTCTGCCTGTTTGGCTATAAGTTTCGTCATATCGTTCGTTCTAAGTAGGTCCAATCCCTAATCTGCACAGACCTTCAGAGTCGTTACTCCTTTTCTCGGCTCTCCATCACGCGGACTTTCCGAGCAATTCCAGCCACGGAACTTGCCATCGAGGAAGTGAATTTGAAATTGTTGATTGAGCGGGGGCGACCGTTTCGATCACCCCTTTTTCAGCCTTTTTTGATTGATTCGCGCTCAAGGAATCAGTCTTTTTGAGCCGCTGGTCCCCGTTACTCCGCGCCGCAAAACGCTGCGAACGAATTTTGCAGCGACTTGACGCTGGAGAATCCGAGAGCGGATACCGCCGAAGGAATGCTGCCGAACTGATGAGCCAAGCCGGAGATGGTCACGTCGTGGCAGTCTTCTGCTCCGGGCGTGCCCGCTGACTCCAGCTTCGCCCCGCTCAAGGTAAAGGTCATGTTGAATGCTGGTGCGGGATTGCCGCCAATGATGTCCGCCCCGATGCGCAGCCAGTCCGGCGAAAGCTTGGAGTTGCGGATCCACGCTTGCAGGTCTCCGGCAATGGCTTGCCCCGGTGCGACGATCGGTTTGGGGGCCGAGAGGAACAGGAAGTCTCCGCCGTTCACTTGCACTTCCGGGCGAAAAAAGTAGTGCCCTGCCGGCAAAACGATCGGACTGGTAAAGATAACGGTGATCTCGGCTTCCGCGCCGGTCACAGCGGGTTCACCTTGCGCCACACTGATGCTGTTCACCACCGTTTTCAGCGCGGTGAATGTCGGATTCAATAGTAGTTTCGAGAAACGCAGCGTTTGGTTATTGCCGTCCCGCGTCGCGGAATCGATTTCCACGTCGGAGGGGGAGTTCTGCCGGGTGGGAACCTGTGGAGTGCGATCAGCGATCGAATCCTCAGGGAAACGGTGATAAATCTCGATTTCCACGTTGGAAATGTTCGCCAAGGAGGTGGTGACCAGACCGGTGATGGTCGCTCCGGTGAGCACGGTGGTCTGGTCCAGGACAAAGTCATCCGCCGTCTCCGTCTCCAGTTTGTTGACGCTTGCCGGGCGCGACAACGCTCCCAGCTTGCCGTCGGTGTTTCCGGTATTTACCAGCACTTGGGTTTCTTGCGCTGCGGCGTTTGTCGAAAAGAACATCGCCCCTAAAACCAAAAATGCTCCAAATAGCTTTTTATTGCTGTAATTTCGCATTTCATGCTCCTTATTTTTATTTTTCTTCAAATTTTCTTAACTGACTTGCAAAACGCCTTTTGTCCTGACCTGGGAACAGTTTTCTGGACTCGCGCGCGAAGAGCACCGGCGTTAGCGCGACTTCGCGCGCGAGTCGATTCTCACAGCCGCACGGATGAACTGCTTACTCGCCCGCGCGATAAAAGAGATAGTCGGCGCTCTAGGGCACGAGCACTTGATGACCTACGTCGCTGGTGGTTAACCAGCCAGTAGCGGGATTAACCGGAGCAGATCCGCCCTTCGTCTTCAGGCGTTGGATAAAGGTGGTTTTGGAACTGCTTAACGCAACTATTGTTCACTTCTTTCTCCTTCTTCCTTTGATCTAGATTGTCCTTCGAAGGCCCCCCTCGTAATTCGGCGCTATGCTCGACATTTGGTGCCGGCGTAAGACTGGAACTATTGGTCCCTACTTGAGATATCGGAAATGGAGGGGAAAAGACGACAATCGGCAAGAAAACTGGAGGAAATTGCGAGTTGCCGGGGTTAAACGCCGGAATTACGGGCTCTGATGCTGCGGGCAGAACCCGGAGGTGCGTCCTTGGTGAACGCGCCGACGGGAAAAAGTATTACTTCTTCCAATACTGGATCGATGTTCCGGGACAGGAAGAAAGAAGGCGTCAAACAGAAGTGATTGGTCTTGTCAGTCAGATGACGCGAAGCGAAGCGGAACGAAAGAAACTGGATTTCATCTCGAGACTGCAACTCAACTCGAACGATTACCGGATTCCCTCGTCGCACAACTTCGCGGACGCACTGAAACGCTATCGGCATGTGTTCGCGCCCAGAATGCTTCGAGATTCCACACTCTCCGTGTGGGACAGGCGTCTTAGGACCCATCCCGAAGCGGATTGGAACGACGTTCCGATAGAGCACATCACCATCGATTCGGTCAATGAGTGGGCTTGGAAGAAGCGGAGAGGAGGGCTTTCCTGGGTGACGATCAAGGACGCTCTGCGCACGATGCAGAGAATCTTGTCGGCATTCTCGAAGGACAAAGAACCTCCCTTCTCCCAAAAAGGTTCTAACCGTTCCCGAACGCGACAAGCTGCAAATGAAGATTCAGAGTCGTCGGAACGTATCGTTTACGTGGTCACAAGCGGAACGAATTGCCAAGCACATTCGCACCATGGATGGACCGGGCGACGGCCGCCGCGAGCAATACTCGACACTGATTCTTCTTGCAGCAGCATCGGGGCTGCGGTCCAGCGAGCTACTCGCACTGAAGATCAACGATGTTGACTTCAAGGCGAGTACCGTTCGCGTCGACGAGTCGTCAGATCAGCGCAGCAACGGCAAGAGAGGCCCCTGCAAAAATGCAGCTGCCTATCGAACGATTGCTCTGCATGATTCTGAGGGCAGGAAGGCGATGCGAAAACTGAAGCACCTTCTGGTGGGTCGTCCTAACGCGGAGACGTTAGTTTTTCGTTCGAAGCGTGGAGGACCGCTCCTAGAAACCACTATTCTGAATCAAGGGCTGTATCCAGCACTCAAAGCACTGGGTCTACCACAAGGGGGTTTGCACGGCTTTCGACGGGGATGCAACCGGCGATGGGAGTTGGCCGGGATCAATCCCGCCGTTATCCGCCAGCAGCATCGCATGACTGCGCTTTATAGCGGCGAAATCCCTTTGGAACAGGTCCGCGCTGCATTCTCCAGCAAGTTATTGGAAGAAATGGAAAATGAAGCTGCGGCTTAAAAGGCTGTAAGGGCTTGAAAAGAATGGAGCGGCCTATCGGAATCGAACCGACACCTGAACCTTGGCAAGGTTCCGTACTACCACTATACTAAGGCCGCTCAAACGGAAAGATTTCTAACACTTCTATTTATAACACGCGCCGGCGAAAACCGACAAGCCCACAGGACCAACCAGGAAATTCCTAGCAACGTTCCATGAGAAATTGAATCTAAGAGACTTGAGAGACGCGGACCGACTTGACCACCGGGGAGCGGCGCTGGCGCTCAGCGAAGCGCGAGGCCTTTTCCTTATCAGTGTAGACACGGCCGAACTTTTCGCCGTCGGCGTAAGCTACGGTGACCAGAAAATGATGGTGGCGCCTGCGCTTGTCTTTCGTGAACGGCGCCTTACCCCTCTTGCCGGTGTTGTTGGTTTTGGGCACGATGCTCTGCTCCGCGAGAAAACGTCGCCCTGAACTATCGCAAGGAAGTGACCTAAAGCGCAAGCCCTAGTTCACAGGATCTTGCCGCTGGCCTGTTTGCGGCCCAGCTACTAGATGACGGATAAACTACCCCACCCAAGAAAATCGGCGTTTTCTAGTCGAAAAGCGTGAAACATTTTAAGGGTTTAAACGTCTCTATCTATGTGAGGAGATTCGCTGGCCGGCGGAAAGAAACCATGATGATTATGAATATGCCAAAGCAGCCGCCCATTTTAGAAGACCTGAGAAACCATTCTGCCGAAGAGCTCGCCGAACTGCGCACTCTTCTCAGCATCGGCGCAGCCATGCGCCCCGACCCACGCCGCCCGGGCTTCTTTGAAGTCAGTGGAATCGACCGTGTGTATTACATCTTCAAATATCCGAATGGCTGCAAGATTCTGTTGCTGGGCGTATGGGACCGCGACCCGGTAGCGGAGCTGGTAGCCTGCTCCTGCCCTGCTGCGTAACCCATCTCAACCTAGCGCTAACTAAGTTGTTCAGCTGACGGCGGTCTTCTGATCCTTGTCCAAATTCAAGGCCACGGAGTTAATGCAATAGCGCAAGCCGGTGGGTTGTGGACCGTCTTCAAAGACATGACCGAGGTGGGCGTCGCACTTGCTGCACTTCACTTCCACGCGGCGCATTCCGTGGCTGCGATCGTCGTCGGTTTCGACGAGTTCTTCCTTGGCTGGCGCGGAAAAGCTGGGCCAGCCGCAGCCGGAATCAAATTTGGTTTCAGAGCGAAACAGTGGCTGACCACAACACACGCATCGGTACGTACCGGGCGTAGTGGTGGCTTCGTACTCGCCGGTGTAGGGCGGCTCAGTGCCTTTCTGCCTGGTCACAAAGTATTGATTCGGCGTGAGTTGCTGCTTCCACTCGGCGTCCGGCTTATTGATTTTTTCCTTGGGCATGGCTTCCCCTTAGCGTTCTAACGGGTGCTTGCGTGTGCGGAATGTTCTGTTATCAGATTCGCGGCGTACCATTGACGTTACAAGAGAAGCCGCTCAAATTGGAAGTAATGCAAGACTCCGGATCGAACTCTGGCAACACCCCAACGGCAGAAGTTCCGGTGTCGGAGTTGCGGCGCGGACGCCGCGCGAAAATGGCCCGGCTGTTGCGAGTGCGCCCATCGGAGCCGCGTGACGATCATTTTGAGGATTTTCCGACCAGCGTAAACGCTTCCAAGCATGGCATCTACTTTACGTCGCGGCTGGCGAACTATTACAAAGGCATGCGCGTTTTTGTGACGTTTCCTTACACGTCAGCACATGATCCGATGAACTCTGACTACGTGGCCGAAGTTGTGCGCATCGAGACGCTTCCCAACAAGAAATTCGGAGTCGCCGTGGACTTGAAGATGACGGTAAATATGTCGTCCAATACTAAGGCCGGTACGCGCGCCTGAACGGATTCATTCCCCGATAGCATCCGAAAAACCGGACAGTCCCGTTGCCCAACACACTTAATTTTTCTGTGATCGCTTTGCTCGCTTTGGGTATGGCGGTATTTCTGTCGGTAGTGGCGCGGGTGTGGTTGCAGCGCTGGCGGGTGCGCAAATGGGTGAAAAGCCTGACAGCGGCGCGCGTGGCGAGACGACAGCGAAACTTTGCTGAGGCCGATCGCCTGCTGGAAACGGCGTTAAATGCGGCCAAGAGTCTGTCAAGGCACTGGAAAATCAAGGCGGCGACATGTGGGGAGTATGCCGCGCTACTGAGAGCCGAAGGGAAATTCGGCGAAGCCGAAAAATATCTCCGCGAGGAATTGGCGCTACGGGAGAGATTTGATTCCCCGCGAGCGCCGGAGACGGTCGTGGCTACTTCGCGACTGGCCACGGTGCTCGATGATGCGGGGAAATCGGCGGACGCAGAGCCGCTACACCGGCATGCCGTAGGACGGATACAAGAAATACCGATGCTGAAGAGCGAAGCGGCGTACGCCATGAATAATTACGCTCGCTGCCTGCACAAGCTAGGACGAGTAACCGAAGCGGAAGACTTTTACAAGCAATCGATGGAGATGGCTAAGCAGGACGGTACCAGCGATGAGCCCCCATCAGCGAACAGCATGAACAACCTGGCAGTAGCCAGCAGCGACAACGCGCGATACTCCGAAGCGGAGGCGTTGCACCGGGAAGTGCTGGCTGCGCGGCAAAGAGAAAGTGGCGCGGAAAGTTTGCCGGCGGCGGCGTCGCTGACCAATCTGGCGTCGGTGAAAATGCGCCAAGGCGAATATCAGGAAGCCGAAGAGCTCTTTAGCAAAGCCAAAGAGATCCGCGATCAGGAATTGCCGGAGGATCATCCGGAACGGCTTTCGGCGTTGAACAATGAAGCGGTAATTCTTTCGAAACAAGGGCGATTCGAGGAAGCGGCGGCGTTACACGCGGAAGTGCTGATGCGGCGAGAACGTTCGCTGGGACCAAAGCATCCGGACGTAGCGATGAGCTTGATGAACGTGGCAATGGTGCAATCGAGTTACGGAAACCTTGCAACAGCCGAAAAGAATCTGGACCGCGCGCTGGATATTGCGAGGGCAGCGTTTGGTGAGCAGCATCCGAAAACGGCGGACGTCTTGAATAATCTGGCGGTGGTTTACAGCAAGCAAGATCGGCTGGATGAAGCGGCGCAACTTTATCGGCGCGCGTTGCGGATTCGCGAAGCCACGGTGGGAGCCGAGCACCCGATTGTTGCGAGCAGCCTGGGAAATATCGGAACGCTGGAATTGCGACTGGGGAAATATGGCGAGGCGGAGAAATCGTTCCAACGCGCGTTTGCGATTGCGGAAAGGACGATTGGGGCCGTCCATCCCGAGCAGGCCCAACGGCTGTCCAACCTGGCGATCGCGAATCTAAATCTAGGCCACTACAACAGCGCGGCGGATTTTGCGGAACGCGCGTTACGGATTAGAGAAGCAAAGCTGAAGCCGGGACATCGTGATTTTGCGCTGAGCTGGCTGAACTTTGCGAATATTCGGATTGAACAAGAGCGTTTTGAGGACGCCGCTGAGTTGATTGCCAAAGCATTAGAGGTTTTCTGTAATTCGGTGGGGCGGGAAAATGAACTCACCGCGATCTGCTTGTCCAATTTGGGGAGACTGCATCTTGCGCAGAATCGGCGGGAGGAAGCGGAGAACTGCCTTGCGGAGTCTTTGGCGATTCACAAGAGAGTGAGCGGGGGCACCAGTTTGAACGCGATGTTCGCGGTGAATCGCATGGCGGATTTGCGGATTGAGCAATCGCGGTATGATGAGGCTAGCGCGTTGCTGGAAGAAACCTTGGAGGTGCGCTGTAGGAAGTTGCCTGCGGGCCACGCGAATCTTGCCTTCAGTCTGCACAGTCTTGGACGGCTTCATGAACGGCAGGGGCACATGGCGGAGGCCGAGAACTTTTACAGAAAGGCGCTGGCGATTCGAGAAGCGGCCCTGCCCATGGAACATCCGCACCGCGCGAGCGTGCTGGAGGATCTGGCGAAGCTTCTGGAGGTCAGGGAAAGAGCGGGCGAATCGCAGGAGTTGATGACGATGGCTCGCGTGGCGCGTGAACAGCACGCCGCAAGCGAGGCGGCTTGCCGCTGACTCAGCAGGAATTTTGAAGCCGGAATGCCTGGCGATCTTTTCTTGACACTTGCCGTCTTGCGCTTCTATCCTGTGGGTTCATGAACCGCACGGCTCACGCGCATAGGCATCATCATTACGGCCATAAGCTACGCGCGCTGAGGTGTGGATAGCATAGAAAATCGCTAACCAAGACACTTTCGGCCCGCTGGCGCAGCAAGCCCAGCGGGATTTTTGTTTTTGGACGAACTTTTAAGGAGAGGGCGTGGATATAAATTTCGAAAAAACGGGCGGGCTGGCGCCGGCAATTATCCAGGATGAGACGTCGGGCGAAGTGTTGATGCTGGGATTTATGAACGCGGAGTCGTTCGAAATGACGAGGCGGAGCGGCGAAGTGGTCTTCTTTTCTCGTTCCCGAAACAGGCTTTGGAAAAAGGGCGAGTCCAGCGGACACGTGCTGAAGGTGTGCGATATTCGGGTGGATTGCGACGCCGATGCGCTGCTGATTCGGGTGAATCCAGTGGGGCCGGGAGTTTGCCATAAAGGTTATCGAAGCTGCTTTTTTCGGAGCTTGAATCACAAAGGCGCGGCGCGAGTGGTGGCTGAGCGGACGTTTGCGCCGGAGGCGGTATACGCAACGACGAATGCCACCGCCGCGAAAGCGAGCGAGTGAAAATGGCGACGCAGCGACTGAAACTGGGAATACCCAAGGGCAGTCTGCAGGACGCGACGATCGATCTTTTTTCGCGTGCTGGGTGGAAGATTACGCTGGGATCGCGCAGTTACGTTCCGGCGATTGATGATGAGGAGATCGAATGTTTGCTGGTGCGGGCGCAGGAGATGGCGCGATACGTTCAATCGGGAGCGCTGGACGCGGGGATTACCGGGCACGACTGGGTGGTGGAGACCTCGGCGGATGTAGCGGAATTGGCGGAACTGGTATACGCGAAACAGCGACTGGCGCGGGTGCGGTGGGTGCTGGCGGTGCCGGAAGACTCCGCAGTTCGTGAACCGAAGGACTTGGAAGGAAAAACAATTGCGACGGAAGTGGTGCGACTCACCGAAAGATATTTGCAGCGTTTTGGAGTGAAGGCTCGCGTCGAATTTTCCTGGGGCGCGACGGAAGTGAAAGTGCCGCAACTGGCCGATGCGATTGTGGAGGTGACCGAGACCGGATCGTCGCTGCGAGCCAACCGGTTGCGGATTGTGGACACAGTGTTGGAATCGGCGACGGTATTTATCATGAATCGCGCAGCGACCGCCGATGCGTGGAAACGCGAAAAGGCCGAGAACCTGATTCTGATGTTGAAAGGCGCGATTGATGCGGCAAGTAAAGTTGGTTTGCTGCTGAACGTGCGGCACGACGATCTTCCGGCGGTGCTTGCGGTGCTTCCGGCGCTGAAGAATCCCACGATTTCGAATTTGAGCGATCCGGAGTGGGTGGCGGTGAATACGATTATTGAAGAAGCGGTGGTGCGGCAGCTGCTGCCGAAACTGAAAGCGGCGAAAGCGCAAGGAATTGTGGAATATCCACTGAATAAGATTGTGTTGTAATGCGAATACTTTCGTTGACCCCTATGCTGGAAAAGAAATTGCTGGCCAAGCGTGTTGCACATGATGGGGAAGCGCAGCGTGTGGCCGCTGGGATCGTTGCGGACGTGCAGCGTCGGGGCGATCCGGCAGTGTTAGCGTGGACGAAGAAGTTTGATGACGCTGCCGTCCGAAGCAAAGATTTCTGGATTTCGCAAAAAGAGGTTCGCGAAGCGCAATATTGTGTCGGTGCAGAATTCTTGCGAGCCATTCGGCAGGCAGCGCGGAACATTCGGCGTGTTGCGGAGAGGCAATTGCCGCAGCCATGGTCGCTGGCAGTGGAGCCGGGCGTAAGGATCAGCCAGTGGGTTACGCCGATTGAGTCGGTGGGTTGCTACATTCCGGGCGGGCACTTTTCGCTGGTTTCTACTCTGCTGATGACGGCGATTCCGGCGCAGGTTGCCGGCGTTCCCCGCATCGTTGCGGTGTGCCCGAAGCCTAACAACGAATTGCTGGCGGCAGCGAAACATCTTGGCTTGACGGAAATTGCGAGGATCGGCGGTGCGCAGGCGGTCGGAGCGCTGGCCTATGGCACCAAGTCTATTCCGCGGGTGGAGAAAATCTTTGGTCCGGGAAACAAGTATGTGACCGCCGCGAAACAAATCGTTTCGGCGGATTGCGCGATTGATTTTCCGGCGGGACCTACCGAAGCGATCGTACTCGCAGAACGTGGAAATGCGCGCTGGATCGCGGCCGATTTGCTGGCGCAGGCCGAACACGCGAAAGACGCGGGGAGCTTTTTGGTGACGACTTCGCCTACGCTGGCGAACGAAGTACAACGGGAAGTAGCTCGGCAACTAAACGAGTTGCCCGCGGGAGCCGCGAACTATTCGCTAAAAGTATCGGGTGCAATCCTGGTGGCTAAATCGATTGAACATGCTTGCGAATTCGTGAATCGATTTGCGCCGGAACATTTGAGTATTCCGACGGATGCGGGACCGCTGTTGAAATGCATTCAGTCGTCGGGAACGGTATTTACTGGTCCGTGGGGGGCGCAGCCGCTGGGTGATTACCTTTCCGGAAGCAACCACGTGTTGCCGACCGCCGGATGGGCGCGACGCCGTGGCGGGCTTTCTACGGCCGATTTTGTAAAATGCGTCAGCGTTCAAGAGATTTCCCGCAGCGGATTTGCGCGCCTTGCGGATAGCGCGGAAATGTTGGCAGAGGCAGAAGGACTGCTAGCACACCGCAACGCTGTGAGGATTCGCCGATGAAGACTCGATTGCCGGTACGCGCCGCGATATTGAGTCGCAAGACCTACGAAGCGCCAGCGGAAGGTCGCGTGGGAAAAATCCGCCTGGACTTTAACGAAAACACCACTGGATGCGGAGCGGCGGTTCTACGGGCACTGGCGAAATTGACGCCGCAGCAATTCGCGATGTACCCGGAGTATCAGGCGCCGACCGGGCGCATCGCGCGGCACCTGGGAGTTCGTCCGGAAGAATTGCTGCTGACCAATGGCGGAGATGACGCGCTGCGTGTTTTCTTCGACACGTTCGCCGAGCCGCGGTCGCACATACTAATTTGCGAGCCCACTTTTCCCATGTACCGCTACTACGCGGAAATTGCGGGAGCGCGGATTGAGACTTGCCGTTACGATGCGCAGCAGAAATTTCCGCTGAAAGAAGTTTTGGTGGCGTTGCGCAAAAGGCCGCGGGTCTTTTTCCTCGCGAATCCGAACAATCCGACGGGTACTCTAGTGCCGCCGGCTGAACTGCGCAAGATTCTGGATGCCGCGCCAAACACCGCGATGGTGTTTGACGAAGCGTATGCAGAATTCTCCGGTTTTTCGACCATCTCATGGATCCGGCGCTATCCAAATCTCTTTATCGCGCGGACCTTTTCGAAAGCCGCAGGCCTTGCAGCTCTGCGATTGGGTGCGGTGATCGCCGAGAAAGATTCGTTAGCGTTCGTTCGGCGGGCCATGCCGCCGTTTCCGGTGAATCTTGCAGCGTTGATAGCAGCGGAAGCGGCGTTGCGCGATCGAACTGCAATTCGCAAATATGTTTGCGACGTGCAACGGAACCGAGAGCAGTTCACTGGTGCGCTAAAAAAGCTCGGTGTGCGGACGTTCCCAAGCGCTGGAAATTTTTTGCTGGCGGAATTTGGACCGAGCGGGCCGGCACTATTTGCACAACTGGAGCGCAAGGGCATATTGCTGCGTCCTAGAACACATGACATGGGCGCGGGGTTTGTTCGAATCACCATTGGCACCTCGCGGGAGATGAAGCAACTCCTCACTGAAATCAAGCGTAACTGGAGAAATCCTGATGCCACGGACGGCGACCATTCATCGAATCACCACTGAGACAAACATTCGCCTGCGCGTGAATCTTGACGGTAGCGGCAAGTCCAGCGCGACGACCGGAATTCGTTTTTTCGATCATATGCTCGATCTGGTGGCGCGGCACGGGGCTTTCGACTTAGTGATTCTGGCGAAGGGTGACCTAGACGTTGACCAACACCATACCGTCGAAGACGTCGGGATCGCGCTGGGCGAATCGGTGCTGAAGGCGCTGGGCTCCAAAAAAGGAATCCTGCGCGCGGGATATTTTCTGATGCCGATGGACGAGACGCTGGCCGCAGCGGCGATTGATTTGAGCGGACGTCCCCATTGCGTTGTTCAGGCGAAAATAAGGGCGGCCAAGGTGGGAGATTTTACCGTTGAACTGTTGGAAGATTTTTTTGTGGGCTTCGCGCAAGCGGCGAAGGCCAACGTGCACGTGCGGTGCCTGTATGGGCGTTCTTCGCACCACCAGATTGAGGCCATGTTCAAAGCGTTTGCGCGGGCGTTGCGATTTGCGGTGAGCCGCGACCGCCGGCTAAAGAATGTGTTGCCAAGTACCAAGGAACTTTTGTGAGTTGCGCTCTAATGATTACGTTGATTGACTATGGAGCGGGCAATGTTCCATCGGTGGAGCGCGCACTGGCAAGACTTGGAGTCGCAACGAAACGTGTTTCATCAGCGGCTGAACTCGCTGGGGCGCGCGCCATCATCCTTCCTGGAGTCGGGCACTACAGAGCGATCATTCGCGCACTTGAGGAAAATAATCTGCGGGCCGGATTGATCGAGGCGATCACCAGCGGCGTTCCGTTTCTTGGAATTTGTCTCGGCCTGCAAGCTCTATATTCACGCAGTGAAGAAGCTCCATCGCTCACCGGCATGAAACTTTTCCCCGGTTCGGTCGCTGCTCTTCCCTTTTCAGTCAAACTTCCGCACATGGGCTGGAACCGGCTAAGTATTGCCCAGTCATCGCGACTCCTAGAAGGGATTACAAAATCGGACTATTTTTACTTCGCACATTCGTTTGCGGTGCAAGCAGGGTCGAAGGAGGTTGTGGCAACTTGCGAACATGGTACGAAGTTCGCAGCCGTCATCGAGCAGGAAAGCATTTTCGCTACGCAATTTCACCCGGAAAAAAGCGGCGCAGCGGGTGCGCGGCTTTTGGAAAACTTTGTGAGGCTGGCGGCATGAAGGCAGTCCTGTGAATTTGGCTCGGCGCATCATTCCATGCCTGGACACTGACGGGTCGCGCGTGGTGAAAGGCGTAAATTTTGTTGGACTCCGCGACGCAGGCGATCCGGCGGCGCTGGCCGCGCGCTACAACACAGACGGAGCCGACGAATTGGTGGTGCTGGATATCGGAGCATCCCGCGACCGGCGCTCGACTTTTCTGGACACGGTGCGTCGAGTGGCGGCGGAACTGGCGATTCCATTGACAGCAGG
>Ga0157376_10000175_pt1 | contig 44253 bp, 80 predicted proteins | sample M45metaG_FD_121801 | JGI IMG/M metagenome (GOLD analysis project Ga0157376, IMG submission 121801) | Miscanthus rhizosphere microbial communities from Kellogg Biological Station, Michigan, USA - M4-5 metaG | ecosystem: Host-associated > Plants > Roots > Rhizosphere > Soil | place: USA: Michigan...
CATTCTCGTGCTCCTTTGGGTTTGCTATCGGGGGAAGGGGTTAGCCTTCGAAGCCCATTTGCAGCTTGCCGCCGCAATCGGTGCCCTTGCAGACGGTGAATTTGGTGTGATCGACGCAGGCGCGATTGGTGTAAGGATCGCGGCCTCGGTGGATGACTTCCTTGACGGTAAATCCGTCCTTCGGATCGGCAGAGCCGCAATAGTTGCACTTCGGGTGATCTGACTTATCGGTGCGGTCGTAGTGTCCCATCGTCTTCCTCTTTCCTTGTGCGGGGGCTAGGCGCGGTCCGAGGCTGCGAGCCACGGCTTGCTGTTCCCCGAGACGGCGCACATGATTTGGTCTGTCTGTGCACGGCGGTGAGCGCGCGACGCGGCAGAAATCGCTACCGACAGTTCAGCCAGAAGGCAGCGCCGCAAAGTGGGGTCCGATGTCGTTGCCAACTCGTTCTTGATTTTGCTGATCTTCGACATTTTCGTTCCTCTTTCCCGGCTATGCCTGAGCGACCTGTTCAGCTTCGTAGCCACGACGAAACTCATCCCAGCTATCGAGATCATCGAAGCGGTCGAATGGATTGGAACGGTCACCGTCCTTGCCATCGATGCAGGCAAGGCGACCCATTAGCGAGGGATCGTCGTATTCCTCGAGTTCGGCGTCGATCTTCGCCCGACGTGAATTGGTATCGACAGGCAGGGCTTGAGTACCTGCTGGATCATCCAAGGTATCGGCGAGCAGCGGTACCAACCGATCGCTCGTTTCGCTTTGCAACGTAGCCGACTGGGGCCTACCCGCATCTTCTAGTTTGATGCCGTCGGGCGTAGCGAACCCTTGCTGCGTGAGTGGGGCCGTGATGTCTCCATACCCGGCCTTCCCTTGGTGCACGTCCTTCCGTGCTGCTGTCGATTTCGTGAGATCGGTTGTCCGATCATCTGTGGCGAAGTGGATGGTCATGATCAGGCGACCTCGGCTTTCGCGATGGCGGCAGCGATAAGCTTGCTGCCTTCGTCGTCCGGATGGCCGATGATCGTCTGCGCCAGCTTGAGTGCTTCGAGCATGTCGGGAGCTGCGGCGATCAGGCGGGAGTTGGCGTCAGCCTGTTCGTATCCAGTGTTCAGGTCATACCGCGCGTCGGTGACGGCGACTGGCTTGTTCGCAGCGTCATCAATCTGATACCGCCCCGGTAAGGCGACGCCGTTGATCTTCCACGGTCCTGGTGTGTGCTTGCTCATGATCAGGCGACCTCAGCAAAGGCGCGTGCATCGACTTCTGCCACGAGGGCAGCACCGAACTTTTCCGCGGCGCGATAAAGCGGCATAAGGTTGCGATTGACGCGGGGATCCCACTCCGGGGCAGGGACGAAACCGCGCTTTGCGCCAGCCCAAATCTGGAGGCAAAGACCGCAGGTGCTCCAGAATGCCGCCTCGCTCTCGTGGCGAGAAGCGGCGGCTTCTAGCTTCGCGATAAAGTCTCCAAGGTTCTTGCTCATCTCGTCGGCCCCAGTTCGATTTGCTATGCCCCTGATTTAAACCGTTCAGGTTCATTCGTCAAGGGCCATATTGACCTAAATCGGTTGATGATTTATTACCATCTACATGACCACAGAAGACGCGCTACGACAACTCCGTGCTCACATTTACAACACCGGCAACATGTCCACTTATGCCGCGAAGCATAAGCGATCCGTAGCGTTTGTCAGCGCTGTTATGACGAAGCGAAAGCCAATTCCTAAGTGGATGCTGGAGGAAATCGGCCTTGAGTTATCGCCCCAGGTCTACCGCCGTAAGGCCTAGCTCTCCCCGCTATCAGAATCGCCAGCGGTAAAGGCGAGAGGCGGGAGCCTGAACTGTACTGTCCTACTCTCATATTCCAGCATCTCTGGTGTAACTCGTGCCAGTTCGTCCTTCGGCACATACCAGCCTGATTTGCCGTTACGTTCTATACAAGGCATTGAGCCGCCACGAGCACGACAGACGGCCTTCCACTGTGGACTGTCGAGTTCAACAAAGGCCGTCTTCTCCCAGAACGTCTCTACGTCCAGAGCTTCCTGCCGGCGTTCCACCTCGTGGATAAATTCTGCCACGGATGGTGCAAAGGCGTTGTTTCGATCGGTCACTTCCCCGCGCATGAATCGGTTGATCGCTCGATCAATGGCAATGGGTGAGTATCCGGCTACCCCCTCGACGTAGAGAACGGTAGCCTGTGGATCAATGGCGCGAGATGCTGGGAAGGCCGAGAAGAGAAGCGCCAGGCTCTTCGAAACGGTTTGCTTCTCTTTCGGACTGAGCATCGTAGAGCCTCGCTAGATCGTTGAACATGGATGATGGGGTGGATTGCTTCGTTGAGACCCATTCGGCCTTGAATCCCTGCCAGCCCCTCAAAATCGCCTCGGCAATGGCCTCGTTTGGATTCTGGCACTTGGCTAGCTCTTTGGCGATCAACCGGGCCCCAAAGGCCGTTAATGGGCGTTTCATCGCCTTCCGATGGTCTATGAAGCCTTCGGCGTGATCCTGGTCTATGTATGGAAGTAGCTCATCTAGAATTGATGATCGATCGCTCACAGGAACGCCTCCTGTTTGGCAGGCTTTGGCGCTTCGATGAACATGTCTGGTTCGCGCAGCGCGGCTTCGACGCGACGACAAGCGGTATCGAAATGTTTCTCGTCTACCTCGATCCCAACGAATCGCCTTCCGAGCTTTACTGCAGCGACCCCGCATGTTCCAGATCCAAGGAATGGGTCGCATACCAGTTCCCCCGCCGATGAAAAAAGCCGCACTATCTCTTGTAGAAGCGGAATCGGCTTCTGGGTTGGATGGTCGCTCCCGCCTGCCGTGTTTTTGTTGAACACGAAGGTGCCGGGTCTCCCCCCACCATTCCACGACGAGTGCCCCGTACCATGCCAAGCGGCCACCATCATTTCGTGACCCACACTTGGGCCTTGGCCGTTAAACTGAGGCATCGCGTCAGGCTTTATCCAAACCATAGCGCGTTTGTAGCTCGCTCCAGATGCCTCTATGGCGTCCCTCCACGCTCGGACGCCCTCCGCCATACAGAACGACACGGACCAGCCTAGACAAGCTTCCTGCATAGCTTTGGCAACATCCTGCCTCACATCGTCAATGGCCGCGAATCCTATAGCTTCGTGCCTCACGTGCGACGATGGCGCATTACGTGACAGAACGCCCCATTTGTCCTGCATCACAGCCTCGTATGGCGGATCTTGTATGATGTGGTCGACCTTACCGATGGTAGGAAGAATCTCCAGCATGTTACCCAGATAGAGCGTCACGCCTTCCGCCAAATGCTCGACTCTCCCCATCTCAATCTCCAGTGCGCCCAGCGCGGTTAATGGTTAGTCTCAGGCATAGCTTGATCATTAGACGCGGTTACGGGGATATAGCCGCAGAACCGAGCCTTCGATAACCAACTCAGAGCAGTGTAACAGCGAAAGACTTTACCGATACCAGGTCCTGTCCACATGCTCGTGGTCCTCGGTTACGGGGCCTGCACCCGGGGGACATTGATCCCCGTCTTTCCATCATATATCCCCGTAGCTTCTGCTGATACGGGACGCCCGCGTCCAAAGGCGGTAATTCGCTGCCAGGCACGTTTTACCGATTCGGGATTTTGGCCATGGGCGCCGACAACGCCGATCACTGCCGAAATTCCTTATTCGGAACCGGCGCTTCGGGTGTTGCGTTTCGGAGGGAACCCGATATAAAAAGCGGGTACTTCCGAACTGCACCGTTGGTGTCGGTCAGTTCGATGAGATCAGAGGCGCTAACCTCGTGATTTCAACTCCCTCAAGTTACCCGCTTCACGGCGGAAAGCAAGAGGGTTTCAATTCGGGCAATGGCCCAACGATGCAGACGGCACGAGCGGCGATTGCCTCGTGAAAATCTAGATGCCTTCATCGCCGGTCGGCATCTCGGGTAATGCAAGCGGAAACCTTGGAACAGAACCGCTTCAAAGAGAACTAGGAGAGGCCTCAGCTACGTGCTGGGGCTTCTTTCTTTTTCCTTCCCGAATTTCCTTCTCAAGACCAATAAGCATCAGGTTGACGCGCAGTAGCCCAGGCTTGTCAGATTCAGGACAGTCGTTAAGCACCAAATGAAGGTACTGACGAACGTCCCATACCAGTGTGGCGCACCGCTCTCGCTCGTTTCGGATATCGTAATTTATCTTCATCACTTCCCCACTGGTTAGGCAGCACACTCACGACAGCACCGTGCCATGATGGCCGGCGATGGCGTTACGCTCCAATAAATCATCGAGCGGATCGTACTCAGTGATGATGACGCGAACGCCACCCTTGGCCGATCCCCATTTGATGGTCACTGATTCGGCGAGACTATCGTCCACCACGATGCCGTGCTCGACCAGCGCATCGCTAAGAACCTTCTCCCGGTTCGCTATGTCACTCAGTCGATGGCGAGTGGCGTCGTCTATGGTGATGACGATGTAGTACGGCCCCTTGATTGGCTTCTGGCCACGCATTGCGAGATTCAGGTCATAGCCAAAGGCAGTCACCCAATCACGATAGCGCTGAGTCTTCGCGCGGCCTTTGCCAGCAACATTGCGATAGCAGACGTTCTGGGAGGGCGGAATAAATTTACTCTCGATGATGATCATTCCACCAACTCCCGATTGGTCAGCAGCGACAGGAATAGCTCCGTGTCGTGCTCAAGGGATTCTGGACGCTCGATCAGTGGTCGAAAAAATTGTGATGCGTAGTAGGTCATTCCGTATCGCCCATCGTCCCATAAAAAATTCTCCTGCAATTCTGCAAACGCGAGAGTTACGTCAGGACCATTTGAGAAAACATAATTAGAGGTGTCGATAATCGTCAGAACTTCTCCGATCATAGGAACTCGGCGCATGCGAGGATCGTCCTTGAACGGCCAATCGTCATCAATGCAGACCACCTTCTGCCCAACCCGGAACGAACTCATATCGCCATCTCCTCGATCAGCACCACACGGTAATCCGGCTCGATAGCCCCGATCATCCGCAGGTTGTATTCAGCCTCGACGCAGGTAAGACGTGATTTACCAGAGGCTTCCAGTTCCTGGATATCGGTATAGACCGTCTTGGCCGCGAAGGGCTTTAGAGCGCGGTCATTGGCCACGAGAATCCGAAACCTCATTTGGTCACCTTATCCAAAAATCTCTGACGCACGGTTTTCGAGGCCTTGCGCCACGCGCTCACCAGAGCCGCATATTCCTTTTCGTCCTGCGCCATCGCGACCCTCTCAGCACGCCGTTCCTGAATAAGGTCGCGCGCAGCGGCGGTCATTTGCTCGCTGCCCGGCAGTTGTTTTAGGGTGTCGAGATATCCCGGCGTGTCGAGCTTCGTTCCCGTCACCATTTCCAAAACCTCTGGCAGGATATTCTCGCCCCGAGAAACTTCTTTAATGATGGTGGGTTCGGGACGGCCCGTGGCCATGGCCGCATGGAGGGTAAAGCGGGGATTTAATCTATCCGATGAATTTCCGTGAACATGCGGATAGAGCGCTTTGCGCCGGGCCATATCGCGAGCCCGCTCAGCTGGGGACGGATCGAGCCGATAAATGTTCTCATCGATCTTGGCCAACTCCGCGCTTCCGTCGCTATCTTCCACCACGTCGCAGGCGATTTCAACGAGCCCGAGACTGCGGTGAGCCTCCAGCCTGTGGGCGCCCGCAATGACCTCCCAACCGTCACTGTTCTTGCGCACTCGGATAGGGTGTATCAGACCAATGAGTGCGATGCTTTCAGCTAAGCCCGCGACGATGCCTTGATCGATAGCGCGGGCGTCCGAACGAAGGTGGAGCCGATCAGTTGGGAGGTCTTGCAGCATATCAGGACTCCAGCAAGGGCAGTTCGCCGCCTTGAAGATTGATGGCCCTCACCTCGGCGCCGCGACGGTAGAAGTTCCACGCACGAAATAGCAGTTCGACCTTCTCGCCGACCAAGAGTCGTTGACCTGATGCGATCCGGTTACGTGCGGCGAGAATAGCCGATCCTGAACTCAGGTTCTCGCCATTCATAAGCCCGTAGATAAAGGCGTCAACGTCGCCCTTTTGTGCGGCAACGCTAAAGGCAAACCGGCAAAATACAAGAACCGACCGACCGCCACCAAGATTGCTGTTCTTTGTGGGAACAGCCGAGACGGCGGCGCCCAATGCCGGCGTGGCGCGAATGAGCGAGATAACCTCACCCTTGGTTGGCCGCTGAGCATGGTTGTTCGTGACAAATCCGAGCTTTTGCCACTGCCACGCCATACGTCCAGCCGCTGCCAGCACGTTGGTATCAGTCTTTCCCTCCATGGCGAGGTAATCGCCAGTGGTGCGGGTGCGTCCCTGGTCGAGCGTCGTGCGCGTGTCGCGGGCCACGCCGATAACCAGCATGGTCTCAATCGACTTGTTGGCCAACGCGACAGCTTCACAACGATGCTGCCCGTCATTTAGGGAACCGTCTGAGGAGACGATAATCGCCTCGCCGTTGAACTTCCAGGCGCCGCCAATGATGTCGCGGGCATAGTTCTCGATGTAAGTAGAGCTGAGCGTCCGATTGTGGGTATTGCGTTGCAGCAGGACGCGGGCAAGAGCCGGCGTGAGCGCGATTTTCTGGCTGCTGATAGAACCAGCAGCCTTGGCCATTTCGGCATCAAGCCATTTGGCCGCCTGACGGTCTTCGCTTTCAATCTCAAATGGCGTCGGACCCTTGCTCTTAGTGGCCATAGTCGTTACCTTGTTCATTGCTTATTTACCTCGCCATGGGCCTTCGGGTTCCATGGCATTTTTCTGTTCCGCACCCCGTCCTGCGGCAGCGTCACTTGCGTGATGAGGCGAGTTCTTTCTGGACCGATCTCTCAAGTACAAAAAGGATTTGGGCACTCAATCCTCGCCCATTTTTCTCCGCTATCTGATAAAGATCAGAACGCAGTTTAGCGGGAATTTTAAGCGGAGTTATCGATGGCAATTCTTCCGCTGGGATTGCGTTTCCGCTAGCTGCCATCGATAAGCAAAAAGCAACTAGCTCGTCGGTCGGTTCGAACCATTCTCCTCGAACGCGGCTATTGGCAAACCTAGCATGCAATGCTTCTTCGTCTTCGCGAGTACCCCTCATTGAGGCAAGCAGCGTTAGCTTCTGCCTCTCCTTTGTCTGGATATGAGTCATTCTCCATGACGGCCGACCAGTGGTAAATCCGATCTTAATCAGACCTTCTTCTGCGGCTTGGAGGAAATAAACCGAACTCTCGGTAGTCATGCGAGCGGCCTCTTCTTTTCTACATGAACCTTGAGGACAGATTCGATGTAGCGGGCAAGGTTCCTGCCATCCGCTTTGGCCATTCCCTCAAGCTTCTCCTTGAGTTCGTTACTCATAAACACGGCAACTTTTTTCTCTGCCATCCGAAGGCTCCTAGTTCGCATCATTCAACACTTGTAGGGCAAACTGTTGCGCAATGCAATACCAATGATTGATATTTCACTTGACTAGTGATTAAATGCTGCGCAATGTAGGGGTGACACAGGAGGTGGGTTTGACCATTCACGACCGCAACAAAATCTACTACGTCACCAACGGCAAGCGTCAGAGCAAAGCAACCGTCGCCTCCATGCGATATGCTGAACTCCACACGATGGATTCACGGGAACGGCAGAAATTGGTGAGGATGCCGAAAATTCGATTTCTTGAGCGCCGTTTCGTGTGGGAATGACGCCCCTATCGGCTTCCAAAGGAGAGAGAGAATGGCCGGAAAAATCAATCGACAGGTAAAGAACAAGCGGCCGATACTCGTCAACGGGATGTGGGCTCACCCTACCTTCGATATGCGACCGCCGAGCCCTGAGCTGTTGATCAAAATGGAAAAGCTGGCGAGAAAGCTCAAGCTGCATTCTGCCTAACCCGCTAACCACTCCGACCATATAGGTGGAAGATGAGAAAGAGCGAAGAAGAGGGCGTTGTATTGATCGCAGCGGGAGTAGTTTCTGGCATTGCGATTATAGCCATTAGCGGATTGTCTCCATCCCTTCCTGACTGGTGCCATGCTGTGGCGCTAGCCCTTGGCGGGTTTATGCTGGGGCTTAGTTTTGGAACGGCGGCTATCGTTCGACAGCGCAAGTGGTTCAACGATTACTTTGATCGCGATCTTTGGTCGAAAGAGTGACCGACAACTCAGAACAGGAGAACACTGACATGCCCAGCGGGGCCTTGAATACCCAGCGCCTGCGTGAGGTCGTGAGTACCGCGACCAACGAGCAGGAGAGCCGTGAAGTCACCATCCACACCAAGGCCGAACAGCGGCTCCAAGCTGATACGGACCGAGCTTCGGAACTGGATGGTGAGATTGCCGAGGATGAGGACTATGCCTTACGGTTGCGCAACCAGTTGTTGGAAATACAGCGCCTCCTAGACCAGACCGAAACCAACATCGGCAAGCGCCGAGCTGAACGTACAGCATGCCTTGAAAGCGTGCACTCGCTGCGGCTGAGCGGGATTAACCTGCCATGATCATCATCGGGGTATTTTGGGTGGCATGCGGATTATTCGGATATATCTGGATGCAGCGGCTGATCAGCGTTTGGAGCACTCACACATGGGACGGAGCAATAGCTTACCTGATGGTGATCCCGTCGATCATGATGGGGCCGGGAATGCTGATCCCCATAGCGTTTGAGTTAAAGGACCAGCGGGACGGAAAATACGATTGGTTTACAACCGATCCGTCCGTCTTGGAGAAATTGCATGAGAACCGGATGTGGAAATGAGTGCACCATACGCTGGCCTCGTCATCAACGTTGGTCGATACAACGATCCCAAGCCGTCGCCTCGAACCATCCTCCGCAGAGAAAAGCTTGCCCGGGCGCAATATCGGGCCAAGAGACAGGAACGGGTCGCCTCAATGCAACGTTCTGACACAGGGCCATCGTCTTGAGCCCGTCATTCATATGGGATATGTTCCGTCACATGCGGCCACCCCGTCACCCAGAGAATCGCGAAGCCGAGTTGCTTGCGTCAATTCGCGATGACCTCACCGCAATCCTTCACCACCTTCATCGACAGGAAACTACCATGAGCGCTCTTTCCGACTCCGTCGCCATTATGCAGGCAGACATCACCGCCGTTGGCACCGCCATCACCGATCTTGCTGCCCGCGTTGCCGCTGGCGGTACGACTGATCCGGATGTTGCAGCCGCCGTTGCCGCACTCCAGCAGGCCCATACCGACCTGACCAATGATGCAGCTGCACTCGCGGCTATCGCGCCTGCTCAGGCCCCAGCAGCGTAACCACGGTTGCGGCTCACTGGCAAATATGCGATTTCTTGGGTGGGGTTCCAAGGGATCGGCGGATGTCGGTCGCGAGGTAACGTTGCAACGCCCCAACATAGCCCGTAGGAGGGTCGTCTTCCGGCGCGTCAGTAAATAGCCACCGGAGCTATTCGGAAGCCTAGGTAATCCGTTATGCGAAAACCAAACTAGGCGCTCAAATAAATCGCGGTAAATCGTTGCCGCTCTATTGCTAATCCAACGCACTGGATTACGCTCTATCCGTCCGCAGACATCTCCTCCAGGACAGCATGACGAAGCCTCCCCCGCACTAGCCGCTTGGCGAAACATCGTCAGGCGGCTTTTTATTAGGCCTTAGGCCTGGTTCTTGGCGTAGGCTTCCTGCCCATTTCTATTAGCACATCCCGCAACAGTACGCCTAAGTCCCCCACATCACCTTCTACCTTGCTCAGTGCTTTCTCTACGCGGGCTATCGACATATCGGCGTCCAACCGACGAATGTAGGAATCCTTCATCTGATCAATGACTCCGTTTACCTCTTTGACCCGAGCTTCGAATTTCTCGATCACTTCATCAATACGCTTGTCGAGCGCGCCCTGCCGAATGAACAGAGCGAGGATCACCGCACTGAGAATGCTGTAGAAGATACCGAAGACCCATTCAAAACTCAGGGTCATCAGAGCACGATGACGTAGGCGATCCCGGCTCTAAAGGGCTTGCCGGCATACTTCTCGCCAAAGCGTTCGCCGTCCTCAAGATAGAGTTGCCGCGTCGAAATACGCACCTGTAGCCGAGTTCCGTCCTTGTGCTGGACAGTCATAGGCTGAGCTTCCCGTAACGGCCGCTCCTGAGGCGAATTGATCCAGCTATCAAACCATCCCTTATGCGACTCTCGCATGTTCTCGGGTAGGAACATTTCGACTGGTTCGCCGATTACCTCATCGGGCCATGCGTAGCCGAGAGCGGGAAGCAGGGTGTCACCCTCAACCCAGACGATGGAATGGTCGGAGGCTACCACAACAGCCGTCATGGGTGATCCGGCTACCAAGTTGAGAGAGTCGCTTTCGCCGAACAGGTTTTTGATCAATCGGCTTGCCATTATCAATCCTCATCCCGTTCACCACGCCAGATGCGCATGATCTCGCCAGGGTTCTGGCTGATCTTGTTGATCACGACCACCAGATTCCTGCCGCTGATCCCGAGAACACCGGCTATGGCGTTCCCCCATGTGGCCGACAGGTGCAGGTAGTCGATCAGCGGGTCGGTAAACAACACGGCTATGGACGTCCCGGCAAGAATTGCCAGAAAGGCCGTCATCAACGAGTGGCGCCTGCTATCCAGCATGAAACCCAGAGCCGCCATGAGCGCCGCTACAATAATGGTGCCAGCCTTGAGACCAACCCAAGCGGCTGCGGCGGTAACGGCCTCCATGTTTTCCCCAAACTTTCAGTCGGTGTTAACTGGCGAATCCAGTCATTGAAACAAGCTTCAGGACAATGATCAGGGCGCCGATGGCGAGAATGGCCCATGCAGCCCAGCCACGAATTGGCTCAGGGATCGGGCTCGATTTCACCACCCAATAGATGATGCCGATGATCAGTCCAACAATGATGAGGTAAATGGCGAAGGCGATAAGCGCTGAAACGGTCATTTGGTCACCTGCCGTGCAATGATGGTCGATGCGTCACCAACGACGATGGCCGGAATGAGCACCATCGCGGTCGTATCCCATCCTGGAGGTAACGCAATGAGCACCAGATGCGCTCCAAACAGCGGGTTGATAAGCTGAATGATGCAACCGTAGGCCCAATAGATGCCCCACGGGATGACGATCAGATAACGGCCTATGGCCGTGGCGCTGAAACGGTGTTGAAGGTCGGCAATGGCAATATCTCGCGCCGCCTGTATGCCCTCGATATCCTGCTGAGCTGCAAGTTTCTTGCTATCGCTATCCGCAGCTAGCTTGGCCTTATAGGCGTCGAGCAGCGGGCCAGTGAACTGCCCTACGATCCCGCCTGAAAGCCAGTTGAGAATAGCGCTGAGCATTACTTGGTGACCGCCGATCCGGTATTAGCCACATCGGTCGAATCGCCAACCACCGACGTTCCCTGATACTTGAGATAGGCGCCAGCGGCGTAGAGGATGGCATTTCCAGCGATAAGGGCGATCAGTTCCTGCGTCGGATTGAGCCCCAGCGTACCGACCATGGAAAGCACGATGGTGCCCACATTGGCGACCATGCCAGCGATGAATACCCACATGACTGGTGAGGCGAACCATCGAACGACCTTGACCGGAAACGGCAGCGTCTGAACTACGGGAGCGGTGGCCATCAGGTTCTCCTTGCGAACAATGACAGGATGAGTTTGATCAGAGTGGCCCAGAAGCCCTCAGATTTGACCGCTGGCTGGCTCGGGATAGGTTTTGGTATAGGAGGGCCAGCCGGGAAGCTTTGGGCGCTGGCGGCCATGGCAAGCGATTTTACGCGTATAGTCCCAACACGCGTTGACCAGCCATTGCCGAATGTTGACCAGGTCGGTAGCGATTTGAGGAACGACAGGCGGCTATCGCAAATCGCGCTGATTACTCGTGCCGCATTCGCCTCATCAGCAGCCGCCAATGTGATCGGCCCGACAATTCCGTCTTGCGTGAGGCTGAGAGCCGCTTGGAGGGCCTTGACGGCTCGCGACGGACCGCTATTCACAGCGTAGTCGAAAACGCAATAGTCGATGCCGGCTGGTAGATCATCACCATGGATGACCGACCAGTAATTGCGGTTGTAGATTGCCTCTGCTTCTGCCTTCGTGAGCGACTTCACATCGGCAGCAGTTATCTTCCACGAAGGTGAAATGCCTCGATAGGCAGCCAGCGTTTTCTGCGTAATGCCGAGATTGGTCGGACCACCTGGATCGAGCGGATTGTCGGAATAACCACCCTCTGAGGCGAGCACGGCAGCAATCGAAGATGGCCAGCTTGAGGCGGTCATAGGTTATCTTCCCATCCGGTCATGTAGAACGCGTTGGTGGCATTGTCGGATGCCCAATAGATATTTGCCGATTCCGGCACCATCTCGACACTGGTAACGGCAGCGTTTGACCCACTTATTAGCTGAACTGGCCCGGAATTGTTGGAAACACCGGTTGCCCCGTAGCTGTTATTGGGCGCAACTATGACCACGTGCGTTCCGCTGTTAACGTATACCGTAATCCTGATTTTAGATGCGGTACTAGGAATGAAATTGGCCGTCGCAACAGCCACCCATGTAGGCGTCGTTGGCGAACCGGCGCTGCCAGACCCCATGATTACTGGCGTCGCAGGGTTTGTGCCCGTCACGATAGTAGCAACGCGCGCCTTTTGGATTGAGCGACGATAGCCGCCGCTCGCAGCGTTGTACCACCAGCCAACGCGGAGCATAAATGTATAGCCGCTCGGCATTGTCGGAGCGGTAGCGCTAAGCGAAATCAGACTGGCAACCGTGTTGGTCGTGGGGTTGTAGATGATCCAGACTGAATACCAGGTGGACGTGGCCAAGGCTCCGGTATCGAGCCCATTGGCTCCCGCACCGGAGTTGGTGTTGGTGAGGCTCACCGCTGAGGCGTAATAGGCGTTGCCATTGCTATCGAAGAGCACCGCCCCATCCGCTGTGATCGTGCCCGTCGTATTTCCGGTGACGGTCAAGACGAGATTGCGGAAGCCCCCTGCGATGCCTGCCGCTGCATTCGGAGCGACAGCTTTGCGCACGTAATCGATAATTTGCCAGTTGCCAGAACCGAGATAGACTGCCCGAGCCACATCCCCAGCCGCCGTGATGATATTGGCAGCGCCGGGGAGAATAAGCGATGTGGCATTGTATGTCAGTGTCAATGCGGCAGCGAAGGTCAATTCGTATAGCGGTTGGCCCGTTGCAGCGGTGGACCCGAACGCCGTGATGGTCGTCGTGCCGGTAATATTGATGTTATGCGAGCCGATCGTGCCCAGATCGGTCGTGGATGCGCTCGCTAGATTGGTAAGCGGACCGACCGGAAACACCTGAACCACCGGATTCGGGATCAGCCATGCGCCGCCCCCCGAGTTTGCCGACGTGCTGTAGACGAAAGTTGCCAGACCGCCTGTCGGCAAATCGCCGATCGATAGTGCCACGTCCGTATTGCCTGAAATCTTGCGAATAACCTTGGCCCCAAGCCCCGAGACATTGAGCGTCGGCGTCTGGGTCGCGTTGGCGCTAAGAATCGTGCCGGTATAGACGACATTGGACGCCAGAGCCGCCAGCGCCGTTGTCGGGGTGAGGGTTAGTGCATCCGATGTTCCGCCAACCGTGGGGAAGCTCATTTCGGCGAGGTATTGAGCGACCTGCGCCATATGGGCGCGCTCGAAATCGTTCACATCGGACGGCTTCGTGACGCCTTCGGCCAAAGAAATACCGGCAATATCGGTATTGCTTGCCGCAGTTGTTGACCACTGTCGAGGAGAGTTCTTAGCCATTCACATTTCCGTTCGGCGGAACAATAGCACTGAAGTAGGGTCGATAACTAGGCTGCTGAGCTTGTGCTTGCTCTGCTAATTGTTGAGCAATCAATGGATTACCCTGTACCGGAGGCGTCGATCCCCAGCCGAGCGAGGCCAGCAAATTCGGATCGATCCCCTGCGCCTGCTGTGGTGCCATTGCACCAAGGGCTTTCGATGCCAAAGAAGCCACGCCACCAAGCGGATCATTAGTCGGAACCGCAGGGACAGCAGTAGATGCATCAGGAGCGGCCACTGGAGGTGTTGTGGGCTGACCTTGCAGGATGCCAGACAACTGGCTTAGCAAGCCGCCATTGGCCGATGCGGGGCCGTTCTGGGCGAAGTTGAGGATATGGCCTAGCGCCGTGTTCTTGAGGTGATCGGTCAGCCCTTGCAAAGGCGACGAGGCTGGAGCCTGTACTAGCGCGGCAGAGGCAATCTGCTGATCTGGTGGTAACGGGGCCAAAGGGACAGGAACCGAGCGAGTCGGTGCGCCCGGCAATTGGGCCAGTGTGCTGTTCAGCTTAGGCACATAAGCGTCGTCACTCGCATAGCCACCGGCCTTTAGAGCCTTGAAGGCATCTGTTGGCGTAGCAGCACCCGCAACGCCTGGGTAGTGGTTGGAGACGAGATGCGCCCAATCTGCCATGCTCGCCGCAGCGGAGGGATGGGCCTTGAAACTCTGTTGCGTCGAGTAAAGGCCGTTCGGTCCCTGCTCTCGCGTATTCAGAACCTGACCTTGCCCCTTGATTCCGAAATAATTATTGCCGGAAACTTTTGTCCCATAGCCGGTTTCGAGAGCAGACTGCGCAAGGATCACGCGCGGGTCAATGCCGTATTGGGCACCCACTTGCTGCGCCAGCGGACCCATGCTGTTAACGAAATCTGCAATCTGCGATTGAGTGGCCATTGCTAGGCGCTGCCCTTCGCATTATCTTCCACCCAGAAAATGGAGGGTTTCGCGTGGAAAACTGGATGAAGCAGTGGGAAGCCAAGACCAAAGCTCAAAAGCTTGGTTTCGGCGTGATGGCTCTCGCAATGGCCTGTATTTTCTACTATCTGCGCGTTCATTGACTTGCCGTCATTTGCGAGGTCAAGGCGGCGCGTAGGAGGGCTTCGAGGCCTTGTGGCGCTCCTTGCATTAACTGCGGCAACTGCATTGGTGCGACAGATGGTATATTCGGCGTGGCGACGATTTGGGCCGCACGGTTAGCTGATCCGAGTGCCATCTTCTGAGCCACATCACGCCCAAGCTTACTTGCTGCCATCGACGCGGCGCCGCCCACAAATGGGGCAGCAACAGGCCCCACAAATGGGGCAACAGCAGCGCTGCTAAGTCCTCCTCCGATGAATCCGCCAACGATGTTGTGGCTCCCTCCACCGCCCGGCGAGAAACCCATCTTTCCCAGCATGTTCATAGCGTTCTGGACATTCGAGCCCTTGGCGACCTGAGCGATTGCCGTCTGCTCTTGCGGTGAGAAGCGATTAAAATCATCGCTACGCATTAGGTTAGAGAACTGGTTCTTGAGGCCGCTGGTTACACCGCCCTGATAAGCATCAGCGTTTTTAATGGCATTCTGGATAATCCCAACTTTGTTGGCCCTAGACCACCCAGAAATGCCTTGCATGAGGCTGTTTGCAGCCTGAGAGGGATCGGCCCCCCCAAGAATATCTGACGGCTTCAGTCCGTTGATAAAATCGTCCATCTTGTTAACGACGATCGAGCCCATCGCTCCGTCCCGGCCGGGACTTTGGGCAACTTGGCCAGCGAGTTGACGGGCTAGGTGCAAATCCTTTAGGTCCACCACGGTTCCGGGCGTACTCGCCGCCTGAGCCAAATCGGACAAATGCTGAAGCAGCCCTACAGTCTGGGGATCATTCGCGCTATTAGGCCTGAATTTGCTGAGTGCGCTTTGAACGCTGCTCATGAAGCGGCCATATGCAGGTGCATTAACCGCAATAGGATTGCCGCCCGTTGCGGAGTCGAAAGCCTGCGACGCGGCGTCCTTCAACTGCTGCGCGTTCGGTGCGCCGGCAATGGCCGCATTCGTCACAGCGTTCTGCCGCCCGGCATTGATCGCATCCATGATGGACTGCGACCCTTTGCTCACACCTGCGCCGATAGCCGGAATTGCAGTCGCAATAGCTCCCGGACCAGCAGCATTCCCCATTGCCGTAGCTGGGGACTGCCCTTTCTCCATATTGTTGATGGTGCCAATGCCGAGCGTGGAAAGCCCGCTGGCGAGCATCTGACCGGGCGCGAATGAACCATTGGCCACGCTGGGGAGCAACTTCCCCGTAAACCCCAGCGCATCCGCTGCCACAGGGCTTGCGCCTGCCGTCCCGACTGCTGCTGCAAGATTACCCCCGATGCCGCCAGCCGCCGCCGCTATTGGATTTGCCGCGTCATTAGCCGAACGTGCCGCCTGAGCATTCTTGAGCCAAACAGCGGGGTCTTGACCTGAGAGCCGGCCAACAGTCTGCGCAGCGAGGTTATCGCCCAGCCATTGGATGGGCGCGCCGACGATAGGTAGATCGGTAACGGCATGGTTGGCCGTGGCCAGCGCTGAGCCAAGAAATGACGGGGGACTTGGCGGCTGCTGAGCCACGGCCGCTCCTCCCGCAGCAGGCGGAGAGCCACTTGAAGCCGCTGCAGCAGAAGGGGGAAATTTGGCCTGAATGGCCTGCGTCATGGCGTCCTGAGACGTTCCATCTGGAAACGCCGCAGTTGAGCCATCGGGGAGTTTGACGGTGATCGTCATTCGAGCTTTCCCGTCGCAGGGTTATAGGTGTAGGTAGGCTTGTCGGGCGTGGCCTGCGTCGCGACAGAAGTTCCCGGCGTAGCTCCTTCAACAATGCCGTTGATCTGGCCCGTGATTTGCTTGACCTGATCCTGGGAGCCTTTGACCACAATATCGCCCTGAGCGCGCAACTCGGTAAGCACCTTTTGCAGATCAGGAAGGCTCAAATCACCGTTAGCGATGGACTGCGCTCGATTACGCACAGCATCCGTGACTTGGCCGCCACGCGAAAACACCTGCGTCCATTCGTTGGCTACTTCCTGCAATCCGGCCTTGTAGGCAGAGATATCGCCAGGAGACAGTTGAGCGGCAGCCGCATTTTCGGCCGCATTGATTGACGGATACTGGCTCGTATTGATCTTGCCTTGGAAGGTATTAATCACCTGCGAGAATCCAGCTTCCGCATTGGCGATCGAACGCTGCGTGCTGTCGAGGTACTTCTGTTGAACGGCAAGCGATTCGGTGAGCGACTTAAGCTGCGACTTGTTAGCCGCCAGATTGCCGCTCGGGTCCATCTCGGCCATGCGGTTGGCAATTGCCGCGCTTTGCACGCCCGCACTGCCGGTGCGACCAATGGGCGGAATAGTCCCGCTGGTGAGATAGCTTAGCGCTTTCTGATCGATAGCTGCTTGCGTGAGACCAGCAACGACAGGCTTTGAGGTATAGCCGGGCTGCGTAGGATCGATGGCAGGCGAGCCAGTAGCGCCGGGAGGTGGCGTGTCGCCGTTGTTCGTAGATGCGCCGATCGAGCCCGGGATCGCCTGCAGTTCTCCGGTAATGGAGTTCTTGCGATAAACCTGCGGATCAGCGGGGCTAATACCCCACTTGGCTCGATCTTCAGGTGTTGCTGGCACAAAACTATCGGTCTGCGATACATTCGCTGGCATACGGCCAGACACCACGAACGAGGCCAGCGGCGCGCCAGACAGACCGTATTGAAGCCCTAGCGCCTGACGGGCGGCTGGCGTCATCTGCATAGGATTGGTAGCCGGCGCGGTGAAGATCGGCTGGATTTGGTTCGCGGGCGCTTGTGGCCCAGCAATCGGCGCTGGAGCAGCAGCCTGCGGGCCAGATTGGGGCGTCATCAACGATGCAACTGGATTAGGCGCAGGAATCGGAGGGGGTGGCGACATGCCAAAGCCCTGATAGAAATCAGCGGCAGTCTGAGGCCCGTTAATAGCCTTAGGGGTGTAGTTGCCCGCATCCGCGACGATCGGTGCCTGCGGGGCTGCTGATGGCGCTGCTGTGGGGATAGGAGGCAACGGACCGGGTGGTGCAGTCGGCGACGGTAGGTTAGGGTTCGGGCCCCCTGCCAGCGGTGCATTATACATCGGACTATAGGGGTTTGGCAGCACGGATGCGCCGGGATCAACCGTCTGGCCCGGCTTGGTCATCAGGGAAAGCACATCCGAGCCGGAAACTGCTCCATTACGGACCAACGGAGCGAGCGCCTTCAATTGCGGCACGGGCTGCGTTTCAAGCCAGTCCGCCGTCTGATTACGCCCAGAAGCAGCTAAGGCCAGAGCGGCCTGCTGCTGTTCCATCTGCTGCTTCTGGTACTGAATGCTCTGAAGTGCGGCCTGTTGGTTGATCAGCGATGACTGAAGCGAGTTCTGCGCCATTCGCGCGCCGGGCACCGATTGCACCGCATTGGCCAAGCCGCCAGCGAAGTTCTGACCTGAGGCAAGACCAGCACCGAAATTGCTCATGATCAGCGGGTTTTGATCTACCTGCTGAGCAATCGGGTTGGATTTGCCGAGGATGAGATCGAGGATGCCCATCTAAAGCGCCTGTATTCCTAGTCCGAGCAAAGTTTGCCAGAGGGGGGTAGTTGGGGTGCTCTGTGTGGCAGTTCCGGTGGTGTTGGTGCCCCCCAAGCCTCCAATACCACTCAAAATCGAACTGAGCTGGGCTAGAAGGCTGTTCTGACCATTTGCCGCCCCTTGGGTATTCACGTCCTGAGCGGAGCCTACAGCGGCCTGCGTGGCACTAGGAGCGAGCGATGCCTGATATAGGCCCGGAAGCTGCGAGATGGCGTTATTCTGACGCGCAAGGCTGTCCTGATATTGCTGGTAATCTAAACCACCGAGCGCATTCGTCAGCCCCTGCGCCGCAGCCGTCTGGTTGTTATCCGAACCGAACAGCCCAGAATTATTGAACGCCGCATTAGTGCTCGTCAGGACGTTGTTGGAGAGCGCATTCCGGAGTGCCGCATACCCCGGATCGTTCTGACCCAGATCATTGCCCGCCGCTACGCCAGCTTGGCTTAGAAGCGCTCCCTGCACACCTGACTGATAGGTTGGATTGGTTGAGGCGTTAAGCGCGTTCTGCCACGAATTTTGCGTTGTAGGGCCTGCGCCGGTAAAGGTAGAGCCCTTGGCAAGCGAGCCCTGCACGCCCTGCAAAAGCTGGTTCAGCGTATTGGTAACGTTGGGATTGGCGGGCGTCGAGGAGCTATTCTGGTTGGTCGTCGTGGTATTATTTCCGCCACCCATCAGACGAGTTCCTTCCGCAATTCATGCCAGTCCGGATCGACGCATTCCCAATCTGGGAAGACCTTGGACCAGTCGCGGCCCTTGATCCGTATCTCAGTGCAATTGAGTGCTCGCGCGATGTCCTGAAACCACTGGCTCCAGTTCCTCATATGGCCGATCCACGCGCGCGGTGCGTAGGAGCCGATATGGCCGGCAACATAAACCAGCCAGAGGCATTTCGAATTAACCGAACTTTGGCTAATCTCTACCACGACGATAGCCTTATCACCATCGTGTTCAACATCAAATAGCGCGAAGTCCCCGCTCATCAAATCGCGGTACACATCAGACATTTGCCGTGTTTCATCGACCTCGACTGCTGGCTCAAGCACCGGACTAATGCGCTCCCACTCAGTTGCAATATCAGCGGGGAGCATCAACCGGATCATGACTGGGTATTTGGCAACGTTCGGAGACCGACAACATCGATCTGATTGGCCGTTCCGGCTGTGACGCGCAGGAAATCCCCCTTATTCAGGTTAATGCCGGCCTCGAAAATGTACGTCTGGTTCGCCGTCATCGCCAAGGCGTGTCGAATATAATACGAGGTCGTGCCGTCGTAGATTTCGACCTGCAGGGTTGGCGTTCCCCCCGTAATCTCCGTACAGGCCAGCCACGGGACAAAAACAACCGAATTGGCATTTCCCGCTACTACGGTTGGATTAGTTGTGCTGAGTTTGGCCCGGAAACCTTCCGAAGCCGTCATGCCGGTATAAATCAACGCGCCGCTCATACCGGCCCGGCTTTCTGCAGTACCGGATTGTCCACCCCATTGGCGAAGGTCCAGTCGTCTCCGGCGCTATGCGTCTCCTGAAACGAGATATTGAGGCCCGAGCCCCGCAGCTTGACCTTCCCGGCCCGTGTACGGCCTCTCGGGTCTTTCCACGTGATATTGTCGTCAAGCTTGCGCTGAACGCCGAGCGAGATCATGGAATTGGAATTGTCGGAAATCGGCGTCACCTCGTTTTCAAGGGCGCTGAATGGATTGTTGGTCGCGTAACTTTGAAGCGTGGCTGCCATCGCGCCACCCGAGAAGGTCGCGAACTTGAAATTGGCATCCAGCCCGGCCAACAGGGGCGCCCCTCCCTGCCAGAAGCGATCATCGAGCAGCGTCGTGATCGAATCCAGCACTCCGAACGGGTCCATGTTGTCCAGCACATAGCCAGGGGTCGCAATCCGGGCCAAGGCAGACGTGTTGACGGTCATGGTGAACCACTCGTCCAACTGCCAATGATAGCCGATGGCGCGGTCGAAAACGACAGTGGAGGTGCTGCCGAGCGACGGGAAGCGCCAGATCACCACTTTCCGCTTTGGATCAATCGCAGCCTGCACCAATGGCAAGTTGTTGGAGTTGATATTGTTGAGGAACCAGCGATTGACCTTCTCAGCACCAATCGGCACGTTGCCGTTGGATAGGTCGAATTTCCAGAATCCATCCTGATCGAGGAAAAACACCATCCCATCGAAGGCCGCAACCGAGCGCTCGCCAATTGAGCCGCGCCCATCCGCCGCTTTGGTAATCGAATAGAGCGCTGGGCTTACCGCATTGCCGAACTGGATAAGGCGCATGGCTGACGTCTGGAACACCAGCCCATTGCCATTCTTGAGGTCTACGCCGCACTGGAGCGATCCCCCATCCTCGAATATCTTGGAGTTGGCGCCCAGCGTCGTATAGGTCGTATGATCGCCAATGCCAGAAGACACCATCTTCAGCGGATTACCGTCGCAATCGAGCCAGAACACCACATTGTTGCAGGAGAAGCCGTAGCGGGCGAGAGGGGCCCCACTCACTGCGTTATTACCGGCCGGCGTCTCGACGTTGTATGCCTTCACGCCATCGGTTTTATCGGTATTGAGCAAGAAGGAGCCAAAATGCAGGAAGCTCACATCGTCGCCAGATGTGACCGTGCGTCCAGTTTCAATCGATGACCATGTGTAATCCGCTTGGAGCTGCTCAATGGTCGTGGCCGTGGCAGCAAACACCTCATTAGTGCCGCTCTGCGTCGTCAGCGAAATTGTTCCACGTGGAGCACCACCTGATAGCGCAGTCGCGCCGCCCGTCGTTACGAGCTGAGGGGAAGGGCCGTAGCCAATGCCCTTCTGAAACCCGTAGGCGGTTTGATAACCGAAGGCCTGAGGGATGGCGTTATCGGCTACGACTGCAAAGCCACTGTTGGGGCCTTGAACGTCCGGGCGCCACGGACCGAACGCGATCATGTGCCACTACTCATATATTTTTTAACAACATTAATCAGCCGATCGTCAAACATGACATAATTGCGCGTTCCGCCCTCACTAGGGCGCGAACCTGCGTCTAAGTATTGAATGCCGGGGACGCCTGCCGCCCTAAGGGTCGTTGCGGCGTTAGCTTTACCGAGTTTCTGCTCAAGGAGTTCATAGGCCTGCGCGCCTGTTAACGCTTGCTGTGGCACTCCTTGATCAGTCCAATCTATATTCGGAAACATTTTTTGCGCTGCCGATGCCGAGGCAACTCTCTCTGCATTTGTGGTTTGCAAATGCAGCGCTATCAGGTCTTGAAGGGCCTTCGGCTGTTGGCTGATTGGCTTGTCCCAATCAAGTAGCTGCGACGGCTCTGCGTTGAGATCAACGGTATATACAGAACCGGTTGCTGGCTGAGAGAGTTTGTCACGATACATTTGTGCCACATTCTCATTCCCAGCAAAATAAAGACCGTGCCCGTAAGACTGCGCGCCTTCTCCCGTGCCGATTTTCGACATATCGAACTGATCAAAACTATGGGGTGACCCATGATAGGCACGAATGCCCATATTAAGTGCATTAGCGTCTGCCGGCATCGCGCCGGCACCTAGAGTCGTCATGTTAGCTAGCGTCGAAGCGTCCTGAGCCATGCGGGGGTCGAACTGCGTGGTGCTTCCGTCAGGATTAATGCCGACTTGATTATAATTGCCCATCATTGCATTGCCGGGGGCCATCAGCGCCGAACTGATCCCGCTCCCCAGTGCCATGAGTGAATCCATCCATTTTGGGGAAGGCATCATGGCTGCTGCCAGAGTTGACTCAGGCAGGGCCTGATAGCCCCGAGCCATCGGGTTGTTGCCAAGTGCTCCGGGAGTATAAGCAGAAATGGCATCGAATAGCCCCATCTTACGGAGTCACCGTGTCGATTACCACCTCGGACGTATTGTAATAGTCGAGGGCAAAATAGTCAGTGATCTGCTGGAGGATGGCCGTTGCCTTGGCATCAAAGCTCGCAGCGTTGGCGAAATCGTTGTTGAACAAGTGGCCCTGAGCCGTGACACTCATCACGTAAAGAGTGGGATGATTGTCCATGATCCAGTTGGTCTGATTCGAGGCAGACAAGCCGACAAACTTTGCCCAATAATCCAGCGTGATTGTCGCGACTTGACCCGGCACGAGGTAGAAATTGTTGCCGACGATCTGCCAGTAATTTGGCGTATCGGTCGTGGAAGCCGGATAAAGGCCCGCGTTCGCCGTAGGCCCTAACGGCGGCAGATAAGTGTTGGCGCCGTTGATGATGCCCGAGACGCTACGAGGCCGGTAATAATCGGCAGGGAGGGCCACAAGACCAGTGCTGTCAGTGGTAAGAGTCGCCGTCGCTTCCATCTGCCGATTGAGCAGCATGGGCGTCCATGTGTCCTCAGCGAGGCCGATGAAGGTATCGATCTGACCCGTAAACACGGTATCATCGACGCGGTCGAACAGCGCCGTGATGTAAGCTACCAGCGAGTCATGATCGACAACTTGGGACACTTACGTTTCTCGCTTCGGAACCAGCTTGATGACAGGTGCCCTTTTAGCCTTAGCGGGCCCGAAATCCTTGGCCGTTCCGTCGGCCCCCCGTTCGATATACATCTCGTAAAATACACACAGAGACCAAAGAGCAGGCATATAAGGTTCGTCTTCGCTCATCAGTGTTTGAGCAGCCAGCTCACAAGCCTTGATGCGCGTGCGCTTGCTCATAGCTTCCCCTTCCGGACGCGGAACGGCGCGTTTTCCTCACGGTCCAGCCACCACTTCTTGTAGTCCTGATCGGCAGCACGAGGGGCCAGATCGCGTGCCCAGATATTCATCGGTATGGAGGCAACCTTGACCATCGGTAGGTTGCCATTGGCATCTGAACCCATCCCTTCGGACCAGCGGCGCCCTTCGTTGTCGTTGCGCTCCTGCTGGAGGGATTCTAGATATTCCTTCGAACCAACAGGCGCGGTCTGGTAGGCGTAGACAGGTGTTCCATCCGGCTTCATGCCGAACACGGCGCGCGAGCGGATATAGTCTTCCGTGCGCTCTATAACCTCCCATTGGAGGCCCTGAACCTGATCTTCGGTCAGCCTAATGGATTGCAATTTCATCGGCCCGTTCGGCAATGCCGAGGCTGATCATGCGCTTGGCCTCATCGACGGGCACGCCGCCCATCTGGCCAGCGCGAAGCTGCAACTCGATGCCTTCATCCTGATCCTCGTTGAGATCAGGTGGCTCATGGTAGGTGCGTTCCTTGGTGATCTCGTCTTCGGTGATGATGCGATAGTCGCCCATAGGCCGATAATTGCGTAGCACCTTGACCGGGAAGAACTCCGCAGAAGCAGTTTCGTTTTTTTCGTCGCTCACGGCTTTCCTCATCTGGCTTCGATCGTATTGACCGCGTGGCATTGTCGATCTCCAAGTGAAGGCGGGAGCCCGAAGACCCCCGCCGCTAAGCTTAAGCCGGGACGATTGCCGTACCGACCGCACCAAGGTTGGTGTAGTAGCTCAAAATCCAGCCAGTCGTGAGGCTTTTGACCAGCAGGAACGTGGCATTCGCCGGGATAACGGCAACAGCCGCACCCGAGGTGTCCACGTTGTTGATGGTCTGGGTTGAGCCGGCGAGCGTCTGCAGTTTGAAGCCGTTGGCGCCGACATTGCCCCAGATGCGTTTACCGAGAGGGGCCGTATTGCTCAGCACCATGAATTTGGTGGAAGCGGACGAGGTGACGGTGATGAAATCGACCTCACCCGGAATCCAGCCGCCACCAGGGCCCGTATCGGTAGTTGCCGCAGCCGTCTGAGCAGTGAGCGCAAGGGCTACATGTTCTGGAAGTGCCATTTGATGGTCCCCTTACGTTGAGCTGGTGAGCCCAAACAAATCGGCGGCGATGCCGTGCGCAGCTTCCGTATCGACCAAGAGGGTCCATTCGGTCACGAGCACACGCTTTTCAGCATCGCCGGTCTTTGCCGGGGTAACCATGAAGATGTCGTCAAACATGCCGAGCGACACCTTGTTGGCGTCGATCAGGAAGGCATTACGGGCAATCGCTGCGCCTGCACGTGCCATCTGCCTGTTGGGAACGACCGTAATCAGGCCGAAGTCGCTGAGATATTCATCAGCCGCCGCGACGATCTTGGTCTGCCCCTGCTGCGGAGTGGTGAAGCGCTGGTTGGCAACGTTGGCGTCCGACATGAAGGTCGAAAACACCGTCTTCACGTAAGGCGCCACCATCAGCACGTCCGGATTGCCACCTGAGTTGTAGGTAGCAAGGATCGTCGCGTCGAGGATGACCTTCGTGAAGGCGCGCTGCGTACCGGTGGTACGGGCCACGACAAGCCCCGAACCGGAACTGAAGCCACCGGCAGAGCCGCCCGACCCAACTGACTGGTTGGAGGCCAGCCATGCCGGGAAGCCGCCCAGAAGACGGTTGGTGGCATTGTCGTTGGAGCCAGCCGCACTACCCTGGTTGGACAGTGCAATCGACTCCATGTCGATGCGAAGCTCCACGCCCTTCTTGGCGATTTCGCGCGCCACTTCCGATTTACGCCCAGCCTTGGACGTACGGTCCAGAGTACGGGTGATGATGATGCGCTTGTCGGAAATCTGCGTGTAGTTACCCACGCGGGTCGTGGGGTTGACCACCTGGTAGGTCCAGTCCGAACCTTCCTGGCGGTTGTTGTTGGTATCAGGCGTGGCGAGAGTGTCCGTCTGCCATTCCGGATGCACAGAGGCTACCGCTCGCTTCCCGATAAGGGAGATGAACGGCGTTTCCTCTGGGGTGATCATCCAGATTTTGTCAGCGAGTTCCTCGCGCAGGCCTTTCGCGTCGTACGTCTCGTACGAGTTGACAATTTCGTTGGCCATAGCGTTTCCTAGCTAATGAGGGCTTCGATGGCGGCAATCCCATCCCTGAGACTGCCGGTTTGCTTAAGCCTCTCTGAGGAAACCTGACGAATACGCTGCGCATTGGCATTGGGACCTGACCGCTGGGTCGTGCCGCGTACCAGTTTGGGCTTTGCAGCCAGTTCCTTCTGCACGATGGGAGCCTGAGATTTGGCACGGCGGAATCGTAGTGCATCCGCTAGCGCCAAGATCATCCGGTGATCCTGTTTCGCCGCATTGGCGATCTCGTCTTCGGTCAGCCCGTAATATTCAGCGCCACCCTGCGCCAAGGCGTCGAAGAAGGGCTTGGCCTTCTTGTTGTCCTTGAGCATAGGAACCTTCTCGAACAGAGTTTGCACTTCCTTTTGTGCACGCTGCTGAGCCTGCTGCTGGGTTTCCCCAGCCTTGCGCTGCTCTTCCTGGGCCTGCCCATTCTTGAACGCCCGCCACGATTCGACCATCTGATCGTAACCCTGCTTGTCAGCCTGATACTTCAGGTGCGCCATTGGGTCTTGATCGTAGCCGACCGTGGGAAAGTCGGGTTTCTTGGGAATGTGCTGTTCCGCAAACCAGATCAGGAACTCGCGTTCTTCGCTGAGCTTCTGAGAGACTTGGGCTACTTCCGCCTTTTCCTTGGTGATTACCTCGCGCTCGCGGGCAACCTCTTCGGTTTTCTTGGAGTAGTCGCGCTGAAACAGATTGTTTCGCCGAAGGTCCGCAACAGTGATCACCGTACCATCTTCGAGCTTCACTTTGGCCGTATCCGGCGCAAATTGTCCGCCCTTGAGGCTTTCCGGTGAGCCGTCCTTAGCTCCGTCGCCATCGTCTACAACGTCTTCCGCTTCACTCTCCGCAAGCGGATCAGTTTCAGCGGCAGTCTTGTCCTCATCACCAGCTTCGGGGTCTTCGCCAAGAAGGTCGTCGCCTAGGATGCTTTCAATATCGTTAGCGCCGTCCTTTGCAGAAACGGCGGCGTCGTTCACGGGGCCCTTCTCAGGCAGTTCGGTCACGACAGGTTCGTCAGTGGCTTTAGTGGCCATTAGTCGTCAGTCTCCGGGGTCGCATTCGCGGTCGGGTCTTGTGCGTGAGGATCAGCGGCAATGATGCCCTGAAGCTCCAGTACAATTTCGTAGGTTACCTTCGCCTTGGCCTGAAGCTTTTGCACCGCAGCCACATTCGTCGCATCTACATCTTCAAGCGCCGATAGCGTCGATATCCGAATCTTCTCCAAAGCCTCGACAAACAGCGGCTCCGATATGAGCCTCCGCGCCTCTGCTGCTCGATGCCTTAGCGCGCGTTCGTCTAGTTCTTCCATAGCCAATCATTAGCCCGATTTTGGTTAATCTTCAAGCGGCGAGCAAAAGCATCTCGATATCGTCCTCATCCATTGCGTCCATGATGCGCTTGAGATTGGCGGCGCTCTGCGCTTTGAGCGCTTCAGCAAGCGGATTTGTGGCTCTAGACTGAACTGAGATGGGGATTTGCGTCTGAATCGATGGGGTCGGTATGGGCGACGGCATTGCAGCCAGCCGGGCCAGAAGCGCTGATTGATCCTGCTCGGGGAATACGAAGGGTTGAGGGACAAAGGGCTCTGGCGCGGCAGGTTCTGGGGCTTTAGCCCATACCCAGCCCTTTTCTGGCGTCTTGACCCATTCGCGACGAGGAGCGGTGGCAATTCGGTGCTCATTGCGACGTTTGCGACGCGTATGTCCTTCGGGAGCCCCGTCCCCACGAGCCGGGACAACGCCGGAAGCGATCTGGAAAGCGTTGTTTTGGAACGCGTTCTTTTGAAACGCCGTCGCGAAGGCCATCGATTAGCTCCAGTTGCCCACTTGCGTGACGGTATTGGAGCCGATCGGCCAGCAGCGGAAGAACGAGCCAATCTTAACGGTCGGTGCGCCACCTGGTGCCGTGCTATACTGAAATTGCGGAATGACAGTACCGGCAGCGTTAATCCGCATAGTCCCACGGATAGTGATCATGAGATTTTCTGTTGCAGACGTGTTAGCTGCGGTAACAACCGCGCCACTGGTCCCACCGACTATTGCTGAAACCGCACCCAGCACGTTGCCGGTCGGATTGGCTGTCGTGGCGATGAAATGGAGGTCCGTATAAGTCGCCGTTCCGCCGAATAGGACAGTTGTCGTGTGCGAGGTCGTGCCGGCAGATCGCTGAATCCAGTATTGCGCCTCAAACTCGTAAGTGGTCGCGCCCTGAACAGTAAGCGTTCCCTGTCCAGTCGGGAAGACGTTCTGCGCCGTGCTAACGTTCGTCGGTGCTGTGTTGTCAGCCGAGAGGATAGTCACTTGCTCAGCGTCGACAATTGCTGGTTGCGCGCCCGCTACCCTAACAATTCCAGTCCCTTTCGGGGTCAGGTTGATGTCGATATTGGTGTCTGAGCCGATTGCTGCCAATACCGGGCCGGCCGTGGCGATAGCTCCTGTGGCCTGGAGATTATTGACCGCAGATGCCGTATCGCTGATAGTGAATTGGACAGGTCCGCTTACCCCCTCCGTGCGGTAGGCGTGGCGGGCAGTTCCCTTTGTGGTGAAGATCAAGCCGACGTTGGTATCCGAGCCCTGCGCGGAAATGACAGGGCCGACGCCGGTCTCGCGAGATTGCACGCCAAGATAATTGACGGGGGTCGCCACCGTCGTCATCTGGATGGCAGGAACACTCTTCATCACCAAATCGATTGATGATGCGGAGCTGTTATATCCTAGCCATTCGGTGCCTACTGTCTGAGACCAGCTTACGGTTCCCGATTGTGTGGAGTTTAGATACTGCTTCTGATCCGCAGATAGCGTGATCGCCGCTTTGTTGGTATCAAGCGTCGCCGCACCAACGTCGAGACCGCGCTTCCACGATCCAGAGAGCGAGTATGCGACGTCTGCCGCTTGAGACCCACTGCTTTGGGCCCGAACGCCCATCCACACTTCACCGAGCGTAGATGTCGCAACGCTGCGGTTGAAATTGAAAACGGCCCCGATGGCAGCGGCTTGGAAGCCTTGGTCCTCGGCGTCCAATTCTATCATGTTGAGATATGAGCCGGTCGCTCCGGCGAACATTGACCCGTTCAACGCGCCAATAGCAGGATTAGCCAAGAACGATGTGGCCCCAGCCAGCGTACTCGTTACGATTCCGCCAGTATGGTAGGCGAAGAAGTCACCTTGGCCACCATGAGAAAAACTCATGTGCAGCATCGAAGCGCCCGTGCGACCGTCGCCGGTGCTGGTGGACTGATTGTGACCAGAAGTGTTGAACATGTAGCCGTAAAGAGCGGCGCATTCAGGGTCCTGCTCATAACCTGTCGCAGGAGCACCCAGCGACGACGATCCGGTAAGGCTTTTGCCGAAGGTGTAGTTTAGATTCGTCAGATCGCCGTTAAACGCGGTCAGAATGGACGATGGAGTGCCAAGCGAAGTGGGCGCGGCCGTCTGGTTGATATAGTTGGGCGCCATATTGTTACTGGCAGCAGTTTGCAGTTGGCCCGGGCCAGCCAGACTTTTTGGCATGACGGAAAAGCCGATATTGGTCGGGTAAATCCCTACGGGGACCTGAATAGGTCCATAAGTCGGAATTAGTGCGGCTGCGCCACCAACGGCTGTACCGTTTACGGTGGTCGAGTTAGAAGGAAGCGCCCCTGCCCACTGGAGGCTTTGAGCCCCATTGAACTGTCTCACCCAGGCGCCAGAAGCGCCAGTTGTGTCGCTAGCGGGAGGGATGTATATCGCCTGCTGCGTGTCGAGTGTGACCTGTGTTGATAGGTTGGCACTATTCCATTGGAACTCGCCTTGCCGCCCCACTTCTTCTAGCCACGCCACAGCGGATGTTGCGCCGACCAACGCCTGCAACGCCGCCCTATTGGTGCAGTAGGTTGGAACAATTAAGGCTGCTCGCGCGGCTGGGGCTGTCGTAGCACCCGTCCCGCCCTGCCCAATGGAAGCGGTCCCAGAAATGTCGCTAAATGACGCCTGCGCGCCGGCTGTCACCTGCCCCTTGGCATTGTAGGTGATCTTGGTCTGTGTCGAGCCCGTGACGATATTGGGAAGGGTAGCCGCCTGAGAGCCATTGCCCGGTCCCGCCGTCACGTCGCCCGTGAGCTGGGTAATGCCAGTGTCGGTTATGGAATAGTTCGGAATATTGAGCGTCGTGCCATCAAAGGTCGACGCGCCAGACGATCCTGTCGTTGTGAGTGCGATCGTGCCCTGCACTCCAGTTAAGACGTGCGTGGCATTCCAATCGGAAGGCTCAATTAGCGTTGCGTCCCCGGCATCAGGGATCAGCGAAACCTTCTGGTGCGTTACGGTGGGCGCCAATTATTGCACCGTCTCGCCGGGAGGAACTGTCTCAACGCCGGTAGCACGGCCATTCTGGTCACGCACGATGCGCTTGGGCGCCGTCAGCGCCGCGTGCATGTCCTTGATCATTCCAGCAATATCAGCGCCATTGCCGTTCGATTGCGGGACAACCTTGGCCGTGGTGTTGGAATCGAGGCCTTGGTTCTGCTGCTGAGCGTTCTGCAATTCCATGTTATGCCCATGCTCTTGAATGCCGATGAGGCTTTCGAGGTAGGCAGAGACGATTTGGCTGTCCACGTCGCCCTTGGCGCCGATTCTGGCCACTTCGATCTGTGTCAGGCTCGTGAGCGCCTGTTTCTTGAGGTCGGTATCGTTCTTCGAGGCCTGCAAGAGTTGATCGTACTGAAGCTTTAGCGCCGCGTACTGATCGTGATCTTGCGTCTGCTGCTGGATCATCTGCAGTTTGAGTTGACCGATCTGGGCTTCGAGCTGCGCCTTGACGGTTTCCGCCTGCCCCTTGATCTGCGCGATCTGCGTAGCGGCTCCCTGAGCTTGCTGCTCGCCCTGGAGCTTCAGTTGAGCCAACTGCATGTCGGCGGCTATGCGCGGATCAGGCGCGGGTGGCTGGCTGACCTTCTGCTTAAGCTGCTGCACCTCCTGATCGGTGATTTCGGGGTAATAATCCTCAGGATTCTTGAGGCCGGCGCTTTCCGCGATCTTGACCGCCGTATTTCTGATCTTCGGGATGAACTCGATGGCCTTGGCCGGATCGACAGCGCCTAATTCCTGCGCCATCTGACGTTGCCCAATCAGCATGTTGTTGAGCATAGCCATATCGCGGTCGCGCGAGCCAGTCCCAAGCCCAACGTTGATATTCACCGCCATGTTCTCATCCCAATTCCCGGGCTCGACCGACTGGAATTTGGGCGCGGGGCGATTTTGACCGGGATTGTTCGGATCAGGCTGGGGCTGGACGTTATCGGCCGGAATCTGCGCAATTTCGTGGTACTTGATCGCCAGTTTAAGCCGCTTGCGGAAGAACTTGGCCCACCCGTATTCCGCCATGTCGCGGGCCACGAGTTCGATCTGGCTGTAGGAGGCATCGCGCATGTTCTGCGAGGCCGTAGCCGTCTGGTTTTGCAGCGCATCGGGATCGAGCGCCATCATAGTCTTGGAAACGCCCGTGCGCTTGGTAATCAGCGCATCCATAACCTCCATGGCGGCGAAGGATTTATCCGCCGTATAGGGGATTTTTGACTCGATGATCGGGGCGTTCCCGTTGGTGCCCTGCTTTTTCCAGATAATGCCGCCGAAACGTGGATTGGTCAGGATATCGGGATTGAGTACGCTTCCAAGCTCAACCTCGCGCTGAGGCAGGACACTGGCATAAGTGCTATCCAGAGCTGCCCGGAGCAGAGCCGTCTTGACGCGCTGGATATCTATGGTGCGGTCGCTTACTGACTCGGCGTCCCAACGGTGTGGAATCGGGTAACAGGGGATGTCTGTGTAGGGGATGTCATCTTCCCAGATTTCCCACTCAAGGACTCGTCCTCCACCGACATCACCCGCGTACCAGACCTGCAGGAGTTCGGCGATACCGTCCCCATCAACGTCAGCTCTAAGGTAGCACTCGTAGAGGTCGATTCTATCGCCGGATCGGACGGGAGAAGCGTAAGTCTGAACGAGGTCGTAGGTCCGCGCTAGCTGGACTTGATTGCGTTGGTCATTGGCTCCGGTATTTAGGTTCTCGACTAACTCTTTGTCGAAGCCCATCTCTACGAGATCGGAGCGCGTCTTGTCGTTATGCAGGTAGCCGACGAAGCGCGCATCCTCGATTGTGGTCGCCCAGGTATTGAGGAACAGGTTTTCCGGCTTGCACGTCCGATCGCAAAGTTTGCCTTTGGAGATGACGCGCTTGATCTTCACATCGTAGGTTGGCAGGCTGACGGAGCCGAGCGCATCGTCACCAGTATCAACGTCCTTGGTTTCGCCCGTGGCTTCCTGCGTCAGAATGCTGACGTTCTCATCTTCCAGTAGGCTGGCGAGGTCGATGGGCGTTTGAGCCCTGAGCGTCTGCGTCTTGCTCTGCTCATCATCCCAATAGGAGCAAGCGACGCCATTGCCCATCGCCAACGAGTCGTAGGTGGCGTTCCTCAAAATTCGGTAGCCGTCGTTCTCCACGAAAAAGGAATAATTCATATAGGACGTGGCCTGCTCAGCCCATTCTGGCGGCTCGTCCTTCACCTGCTCGTAGCTCACCATCTTGTTGGTGGCCGTGAACACGCGCACGATGCCAGGCAGCATCCAACTCATCGTGTCGTTAATATCGCGGCTGGTCTGGCTTGAGCCGTTCGGACGCGGCGGAATATCGGGCATGATGCCGCGCAGGTATTCCAGCGTCAGTGAGCGCTTCTGGCTCAACTGCGATTGGTCGTAGCCCTGGGAATTGCGGATTTCAGTGGCAACTATCGCCGCTAGATCGCTGTTCTCGATCTGCTTGTCGTTGTCGCCAGCCATAAAATGCGCCCCGATGAGGAATAGCGCACATTAACCGCGTTTTGGCTAATTCGCAACGCTACTTGACCCAATCGCTTTCCATCTGCGGCATGCCTTCAAAAGCCCGCGAGCTATGAAACCGTGCACCTTCGATATATTCCCCGTTCGGGCCGGTTAGATCAATGGTGATGAAGACGATGCTTTTGTCGGGCCGCTCGGTTTCGGCGACATGGGCGACGTAATGGGGATAGGCTGCCTTCGCGATAGGCGCCGGTACTTCGGATGGGTCAATGCGCTGACCGTCAGTCCACATCGAGCTTGCTGACAATCCAGGAGGTGACGATCCACGCGATGAGGATCAGGAGGATTACGCCCGCAATGCCTATCGAGATATCGATAATCAGCGCCGCCATGCGCGCCTCCGCATCTGAATCTCACACGCTAGCCATAGCGCTATGTCGAAGGCGAGGATAGCGGCTGGGATGTACCAGTGGTCAGGAAGGCTCATGAGGCTCTACCTCAGCGTAGATACCATTCCACGTCATTTTGATCACATCCTCTTCCGAGATCAGCTTGCGCTCTAACAGGACCTCAACGAGATTGAGCCACAGAAATCCAGCCTTCTCGGACGTGTCGACATAAACGAGATCCTGCAGATCAATCTCATGTCCATCTCGCTTCGAGACGATCATTTCCCCTCCTTTAGCGCAGCACGGCGCGCCGCAGCACGTTCAACATAGTCCTGCACGTATTGGGGCTCCGCACCGCAATCTTGTGCGAGCATGTCTCGCAACGAAGCCATCAGGTGCTGCGCTTCCATGCGAAACTTGCCTGAGTGCGGTAGCTGGCATAACGCGACATAGGCATCAAAGATCAATCCCCCTTCTGGGCTAACCGGATATTGGCCATGCGCGTACATTTGGGTGCTCACGCCTCACCCCACGGCTTGATACCAGCGGTAATTGCGGCCATTGCCAAGCGATAGAGCCGGTCTTTAGCGGACCCATCACGGCGCAGACGCGAGATGTGCTCCGGCGTCAGTTCCATGCGGCGAGCAAGCTCAAAACCGCGAATTGGCCGCCCTTCAACCTCGATTGAGGACTGCCAAGCTCTAAATTCCTTGCCGGTCATTGCGCTTTCCCTAATAGGCTGCGCAATTATCTATATAGAACCCGGACAAATGTCAAGGAAACTAGCGCTATGCCGCCCATCCAGTTTCAATCTGGGGCATGTCGAGCTTGACGGAATCGCTGGTGCCCATAATGCCGATACCGAACGCATCGGCGCCGTGGCTGGACCAGTCATGCATCGGAACAGCACGCAATACCTTGTTTTTGTCATCGAATCCAGCCCGATACATCCTGAGGCAATCGATGCCATGAGCGCAATTGTCCTTGTCGAACCAGAAGCGATTGAAGCCCATGCGGACGGCGTTAATGCGATCATCAACCTTATGCAGCGGGACGATTTCGCACTTCAACTGCCGCCCTTCCAGGTACTCGATACGGCTCTTGCCGGTCTGCAGCTCTCGCGCCTCGGCATCGTGTGGCAGTTTGTGGTGGTGCACCTTGTACGGCAGCGCTTTCACATAATCTACGTAATGATCCAACCCGAAGCCATTGTTTTCATAGTAGTTTATGAAATGCCATTCACGGCCGATGATCTGATAGAACCAGAGCGCCATCGCATCGCCAATCCCTAGGTCCCAGGCGCAATAGACATCTGCGGCCTTGTCGTATGGAACCTTGGTAATCCGCTTATCGGCCTCAGCTTCAGCCACTTCCTTGCCGTAATAGGCGCCGATCACAGCGGCGTCGAACGAGCACTCGAACTCCTGGGCGTACTGTTCGGGCGTCAGTATCTTGCGGGCGTCCAGCAGTTCCTCGTCATCAACGAGTTTGGTTTCGGAGGCCCTGAGCCGCTCATGATACCAACCGCTATCTGCTTCTGCGCGCAGCACTATTTCGTAGAATGAGTTGCGCCCCTTGGGGGTTCCAATGAATGTTGCCCAGCCCTTACGATCGGCCAGCGAAGGCCGGATCACCTCGGGCCATGCCCGTGGGTCAATGTCACCGGCTTCGTCAATCACTGCTCCGTCGAGATATATCCCTCGGATTCGATCATAGTTCTCAGCACCATAGAGCCGTATCCTCGCCTTGTTGTGCGGGAAGACAACGCTTAGTTCGCTCTCCGATTTATCAATGCCCGGAATGGCGGCCGTGTACTCCTTGAGGTACGACCACGCTACGTCCTTGGCTTGGCTAAATGTCGGTGCAATATAGGCAAATCGCGGTTCACGGCCCTGATGCTCAATGGCGTGGCGGATTAAATCCATGATGCAGGCCACGGTCTTGCCTGCTCTACGATGAGCGACCACAGCAGCCCAGCGCTGCTCACGATTCAGGTAGGGGAGAAATTGGTCACGCGCAATGAAGTGAAGGTTTAGCTTCACGGCTTCTGACCGCCGATCGTGATGTTCATTTCAAGCGGCATTTCCTCATCCCCAGCCATGATCATGCGCTCGCCGTATTTCTTGGGCCTGAGCTTGCCAGCTATCCATTTACGGGTATCAATACGTAGCCTAGCGCGTTGAATTGCCTCGCCATTCACTTCCCAGCCCTCATCTGCGCCTTCGAAGTGCTTGCGCTTGACGTAATCCTCTTTGGATTCGTCGGCGATATCGAGAGTTTCATCAAAGAGGGCGTCGGCTTGAGCTTCGCGCGCGCGGGCGTACATTTCCGAGAATGTCGAGTGATCTAATAGCCATTTGAACACAGTGCTCATGGCTGGCATATCAGGATCTTTGGTGATGATAGCCTTAAGAGATCGACCTAGAGCGAGCTGTTCGCAAATATAGGCGCCTTTGTCCGGCTCATAGGTACTGACGCCGCTCATCGGCCAACTTTCTTGAGCGCACGCCTCCATGTACGGCGAATCTCCGCGTTCTCAGACGCCGTTACCCAACGCATGACAAAAGCGTTGAAGATTAGCGGCTCACGGATGCCTAGGGTGCGAGCTATGCCGGCCATCTGCTGATTGTTGGCCATTATTTGTAGCCGATATTGCGCTTAGCCTTGGCGAACGAGCTGGTCTTGCGCTTGCCCAGGATCGCATTGGCTTTTGCATCAATTTTTGCTTTAGATGAGGGGCTGAGATTGCCAGCCTTGACCTGTTGCGTTGCCCGAGCTTTAGCGTTCGCGGCGTGAGCCGGATTATTCATAGGATACTTCCGCTGAGACGGAAGGCCGAAGCTCGATTTGGGCAGCGCATTGCGCATCTTGGTGGAAAGGTCAGCCATCACATCCTCGCTACTGGTAGAAACCGTAAGCTACCGCAGCGGCGTTGGTATTTCCAGTACCGCCAGCCGGGAGGGTGACCACAATCGGGGTATTGACGGCGCTAGCCGGGATCGGGGGCGTGAACGAAACTACCAACGGGGTAGCCCCCACAAGCGCTCCGGCCGGGAAACTGAAGACATAGCTCAACGTTCCCCCTAGGATTCCGGTGACAGTAGCCACCACGTCTAGACCAGTTGTGGCACCCGAGGCTGTTAACTGGAAACCAGCAAGATATACGGTAGTGGTCGAAGTACCCGTGAGCGTTACCGCGGCACTCGCGTTGGCGACGTTGCCGCTACCCTTGACCAACGGCGTCTGTGCGAACTGATAGGGGCCTGCACGCTGGCGATCCCATGTGCCAGCGGGGTTGAGCACCATATTGTGCGCAGCGGCCTGCTGTAGGTCGTTTTCGTTCGAATAGCCATCCGACGCCTTGACCGAATTAGTCGGATCGACGCCAATCTTGAGCAAGGTCTGGAGGCGGAAGGCACCCTGATTCGTGCCACCGTTGGTATAAACGACTCTGAACCATTTAGCAGCACTCTGGACGCTATAGGTCTTACCACCGCCAGCCGATTGAGATGCTACGGTGTAGGAGTCTACGATATCCCAGTTGGTGCCATCGCAGGATTGCTGCATGGCGAGGCCGTTGGTCGCGCTGGCCTGATCTGTGAAGATAGACACATTCATTGAAGCATAGCGCGAAACATCCGTTGCCGTGCCCGTAAAGACAGCAGCGGCTAGGAGTGGCGTTGAGGTAGAATTATTGGAATCTACGGCAGCGGCGGTCGATGTAGGCGCGCCTGTTTGGTCGATGACCGAAACGAGCTGAACCGTTTTGTCGATGCCGGGGATCGTAATAGTAGCCATCTTGCTTTCCTTCGATGCGCAATGTCCGCGCATAGGGACGCGCCCGTTTGAGCGCAATCCAGATTAACCGAAATCCAGATAATGCGCTACGTGATTATCCAGCCCATGGCAGGTTCCACCAATGCAGCCATGAGCCAACGTAAATGCCCGCGAGAATTGCCGGAACAATGAGAAAACCATAAAGTACCGGGCGACTCACCACCTCTATACCCGATAGAGATGAGGGAGGGTCAAAGCCGAACCTCGTCTATTTTGCCCTCGGCGATCAGCTTCCGGTCGGCCGCGAGCTTTTCAAGCGCCCATTTGGCATGCCGAATATCGCCTTGGGCTTTTTCTTCCCGATAGGTGATTTCTTCGAGGATCGAGGCAGCGCTTTTCATTGCGCCGGGGCGCAAATAGATCGGTGCCCTGTAGTCGTTTGAATGGCGGGTGTCCGCGATATCCTGCCGATCATAAAGCGGGATTTGATAGTCGCTAATCCGCGTCCACGACTCGTCGCAGAGGAGCGTCAGATCGACCTTGCCGCGCTCAAGCCAGTCGTCGTAGCTGGACCAAAATGTGTCATAGAGGCGGCCGTTTTTCACAACCGCGATCTGGGACTTGCAGTGGTAGGACCGGTAAGGCGCATTGTCTGCGCCCCGTTCCTTATCGGCCCAACGCCAGCGATAGATTTGGCCGTCCTTGATGTCAGGCATCGTCATCTCCGAGAACGGCGTTGACGAGGTCGCGGCCCAATTTCATCGCCTCTGATGTAGGGCCGAGATGCAGGGTCGAAGTGCGCTTGATGAAATCGCCAAACGTTCCTGGAAGGCCGGCGTCGTGCCAAGATAGCCACGCTTTGTAGCGCGCCTCCGCGGCGGACGATGCGAGCCTCCGAAACGGCTCGTACCCATCAACGGTGATTACGTATGCGCGTCTTTCGCCCATCACCGTTCCCCACCGGATGTAGATTGAGGACGGGCAGCGAGCATGGCCTTCCACGCGAGACGGAATATGTCCTTTGGAACAGATGATCGGATATACTCCTCTGGCACGTCATGGTAGCCACGCACGAATTTGCGAGCAGCGGCTTCCATCTGCTCGGTGGCGCGCTTGGGCGCAATGACGAAACCAGCAGCGTCGAGAGCGGCGATTTGTTGAAACACAGCCATCCGCAGAGCCGCGCCTCTGATCGGCAGGTGAAGCAGCCCGTTGATCATCACATCCTCTACCGTGGGTGTCATTTGTCGGCACCTGTAAGGGAGAGCTTGGCGGTGAGGAAGGCTGCGCAGAGGGCGAGTGCCGGCGTGTGGCCTATGCTTATCGGGTTGAAGGGTTGATTTTTGTATCCGCTTTCGACCGCAACTGGCGAGTCGATGTGCGCAGTTGCTCCCCATGAATCATAGGTCCTGATAAAGTAGTGGCCTGTTTCCCATCTGGATTTTGGGAACTCCCGCTCGATCAGTCCCACGATGGCGTCAAGTGAGCCTGTCCAGCACGGTGCCAGAGCGCCCCTGACGTCCCCGGCGGGATCGGCCCATAGCGACGGCATAGGCCTGTCATAGTCCTTCGGGGGCGGCAGGCGCGACCATCCGAGGGCCACAGCTATGGCAGCATCGATTCCGGTATCTGGTCCCGTCGCCGCCGCGCACCTCTCCAGCAGAGCTTTGATTTCACCCCTTTGCATCAATGGACTCCTTGGTGAGAGCGGGGAAAGGCCACCAGCACGTCGCCGTTCCGACAATGCCGTGCCACGTCCAACCGCCGCCATTGTGGTCTAGCCAATATGCGATGCAGATTTCGGCCCAGCGGTCCTTGTCATCGTCTCTGGCGACGGCATAATTCGGGTGCTCAAACCGGATCAGGATCGATGTGCCATCCTTCGGCGCGGTTTCCATCGAGCGCGGCCTCAGCGCCTCCCGCAGTTCGGCGTTTTCTTTCTCTAGGCGAGATAGGGCGGAGGCGGCTTCGTCCATAAGTCTGCGACGCGGACGGGTAGCACGGGGATCATAAACCTTGCCGCCAATTGTCGGATGCGCTTCACGCTGAAGCCGATCGATCAGGTCTTTGATGTCAGGCATTGCGAACTCCATAGGCGCTCGATGCGACGTTGCCTGGTGAACCTTGGATCGTGAATATCTTCTCGCATTCGCCACATTTAAGACGGCCGTGCGGCTGTTCGCCGACGTGCTGCTTTAGGATGTGCCACCAATCATCAAACCCGCGATAGCCGCACCGAGGGCAGATCGGTTCCGTGCCTAATTCTAAAAGGTACTCAGCCATCACACCTTCTCCTGCGCAGCAATGGCGCGGTCGAAAAGAGCCATGATGTCGGCGTGCATGGTGAACTGAGCGTCATTGTATCGTTCGAGTGCAGGCAGTTCGTTGCCGCATGAAAAAAGGACCGGCACGGCGCGCCGTAGGGCCAGTTCCGCGTCTTGATACCCAACTCCTCGCGTTGCCGTTGTGAGGGCGGACTGAGCGCATAGTAGGCCCTCCCTGAAATACCTTCCCTTTGTCCACTTGTCCGGCGTGTCGATCAGCATTTTAGCCGCGATCAAATCGTCCTTCACGCTCATCATACCTTCTCCTGCGCTAGGGCTCGGATCGCAGCGGCGTACGCCAGTCCAGCGCGGTTGCCGTCGCTTCGAGGCTCAACGCCTTGACCATCGCTGCTGTCAAAGATTTGGTGTTCCTCGACAAGCTTCGCCGCTTCTTCCAGGGCTTGGAGACGCGCGGATGTGACAAGGCTGGCTATTTCGCCTTTGGTGACGATGCCGTAGTCCTCCACGTCACTTCTCTTGAGTAGCGACTGCCAAAATCGCTCCACCAGTTCATTCCTTGCTGGTGCGGCGCGGAGGGCGAGTAGCTCGACTGCCATCGAGTGCAGATCGTCCGATAGGATCGTGTAAATCCCATCTTCGACAGCGCTCGATGTGCGCTCTATCTCTTTGAGGCGTTCGGTGGGGATCATGGGGAGGGCTCCCGCAGTACGATGAGCACAAGCAGCCAGACCGCCTTACACGCGATGTGGAGCGCCTGATCGACGACAAACGAGGTCTTGCCCTTGACCTTCGCCTCGTCAATTATCGTGTGAGCAGCCCACTCAGCGAGCCCGAGCCATAGCGAGCCGGTGACGAGTGCTACAGCGGCTCCCTGAATGCCCGCGTGGGCGACAAGGTGATAGAACTGCATGGGGCCTGCCTGCTTGGCCTTCGCGAGGAAATCGCCTTGCAGCGGATAGTCAGCCAGCCAGTGAGCGGCGAGCAGATAAAATGCTGTCAGCGCGAAAGAGACCATTTATTCCCCTCCCTTCTGGGTGGGGGCGATTGGCTCGGCTGCGTTCAAAGCAACACGCATGAAATTGACGACCGTCACCATGTCGCAATCGTTGGGGTTCCACGCACGAGGCCGCATGCGCATCATGAGCCGAGTGAAGCCTGGGATGCGACGCTGGCTTAGTCCGCCGAACAGTTCGTAAAACTCGAATGTTGATGCGGGTATGCCGCCATGGGCTAGCGCCAAACTGCTCTCGTAATAGAACTCGTTCGGCTCCGATTGCGGATAGCCGGGGGGCAATAGGGCCAGTAGGGTAGTGGTTGGGCGGTTCCAACCTTCAGGGTTGAGAAGTCTAGCAGCCGGCACCGAAAGGGCCGCAAAGCCTCCAGAATACGCGGCAAGGATGGCGTCGGGCCACTTCGCCCTCACCTTGTCGAAGTGTCGCGATAGGATGCTGTCGGGTAGAGCTGTTGAGGCTCTCATTTGCCGCCCTCCAGTTTATCAGCCACGTCGCGCATGACATCGCGAGCGCAGGCCAAGATATGTAGCGCATCGCCAAGTTCCTCCTCAGCAATCAAGTTGGTTGCGTTGAAGCGAAGCGTCTCGATGGCGTCGTCCACCACCATATTGCCGGTAGAATGGTCGGCCGATTTGAGGCGATGGAGTTCGGCTTCGGCGGTTTCGGCCCGAGCAAGCATCTTCTCGAAATTAGCCGCGAGACTATCGTTAGCTCGCTCTAGGTGCGCCACCCGGTCCTCACTCCCCCGCTCAGGCGGTAATGGTTTGAGGTAGAGAGCAGACCTGATGCGAGCTTCGTAATCGGCTTGAGCGGCGGCTTTTGCGGTGTCGTCGCTGCTCGCATTGTGAATGTCGTCCGTTGGCTCAGGACCCCACCATTGCGCGGGGAGTTCCACAGTTCTGGCCGGTATTTCTTGGACCATCGTGTAGCGGCCAATGATGGTATGCGCGCGCCAGCACACGTCACCCTCGCGCTTCCACTCCAGCGCCTTGACGCCCACTTCACCCTTATCAGGGACCAGATGGGGAAGGGCGGCTTCGAGAGCGGCGCGCATCCGAAGCCCGGAATATCCGGTCGCGTAGGACCGACCGTAGCCGTCTAGCGCGGCCTCAACCGCTTCATCGTGGATGGGGGTCACTGTGTTTCCTCTTCGAAAAATCCGACGCGCTTGGTCGGCTTCGTGGTCGCAGTGTGCTGAGGTTCGGCTTTGCGAAATCCTCGACCGGACCGGCGTTGAATGCCCTGGTGTTTGTCAGCGACGCGCTTGCCCTTCGCGAGCACTGGAATGTCGTAATACCGGGTCTTGAAGCCGTGGCAGGTTAGGCAGCAAACGACGGCGTTTTCGAGCACGTCGCTGCCGGGATCGCCGGCCGGCGCAGGGTAGTGATCGATCTGCTTGCCGCGCGACAAATCGCCGTTGCAGCGGACACCAGCCGGAAGGCCGTAGACTGGCCCGCTAGCTTCACAACAGCCCTGGGCTCGGTCGAGAGCTTGGCGCTTGACCTTCTGCGAGAATTCGTGACGTTCACGCATCGAGCCATCCCCAGCGCTCTCGCGCTTCGCGAATGGCAGAGGCAGCCACACGGTATACCGGCCCTTCATCGGCCACCTCGACGATCGAAGCACGGCCTTTGCGCACGAGGCTATCGAGAGCCTTCCTTACCGTTATCGTATCGCTATCCGTTCCTAATCCAGGGCAATAGCTTGAGTATTTGCTGAGGACGACCAGCGCGTGAGTTTCGTCTTCGGTAAGCTTTTTCATGCCGCTTCCCCTACGCCGGACAGCCAGAGTTTGAAGTCAGCTCGGAGGTCGTGAAACCTCGTGGCAGCTATGGAATCTTGGTCAAGCGCGGTGCGACTATCGATTTGACAAATCCAGCGCAGCATCTTCGCTGCCGCCTCGGTGGTCGAAATGTCTTCGTCCGACATGCCGCCCTTGGCATTTAGGAATTTCCAGAACGCCTTATCGGCGCACAGGATACCCGCCTGCTGCGCCAGCGTGCCTTTGCGGGCAGGGGACTCGACTTGCTCAATAGCCGCGCCACCGCCGCGCAACCGCGCTATGGCGACGTGGATGGATTGACCCTGTAGCGGTGTGCCCAGGGCCTTCTGGACAAGCTCCTGCTGCTCTAGCGGCACCTCGAAACAGAGGACCAGCGCCGAGCGCGTCTTGACCATCTTCCATTCGGTGTAGACGGCGGAGATAACGGCCTTGTCGGTCATGGCGTGTTGACCAGAAACACGGACTTGAGAGAGTCCTTGAGGTCGCGAAGCTCCATTTCCTGCTTCTCAGGCAGACGCTTGATGTCGGGCTGGTTGGCCTTCCATTCCTCGCCGAGAGCCGTCAGGCTGACCTTGGCCGCCTCGCGGAGCTGCGCCTGCAGCCGTTTGTAGAGCGGGCCCGAGTCATCAATGGATAGGCGTGGTTTTGGGCCCGCTGTGGAAACGAGGAAATCCTTATCGACCGCATGGTCGGAATCCGATGGCGGTGTATCGCGCACCTCCTGCAGCGTCTCTATTACGCCGCCGCTCACACGCTCAGGAACAATCGTATCGGATCGGCTGGACGTGCGGACCTTTGACCACGGATCAACCTTCCAGCGCTTCCATGTCCACTTCTTCTTGCCGTTGTATTCGCTCTCATAGGCCTCGCAATCGACCCATGGGCTTTCGATGGAGTAGAGGTAGCGACCAATGCCCCAGCGCACGGCAGCGCGTTTGAAAGCATCGCTGATGCGGCCTTTCTCCGCCTCGACATCGGTATCGCCAGCGCCATCGCTCTTTCCGACCCAGGCATCGCCGACGCGGATCGAAATGGTGCAGATGGTGACGTTCTCGTGCACATCGTAGCTGTCCGACCAGTTCTCCGGTCCGACCACACTATCAAGCCGGTCCATCACATCGCGCGCATCGATATAGGCGAGCGCCAGCGCTGCGGTGCCGTCCTTTTTGACGTTCTGCGCTCGCCACGAAATCGAGCTGCGCGGGAACTCAGCCGATAGCTTTTCCCAAAGGTCAGGATTCTCGTGCATAGTTCCGGTCCTTCCGGTTCATGGCCTGAACGAGGTACCAATTGGCCTCGACGCGCTTCTTGGCTGCTTCGTTTTCGAGGCGTTCTGCGACGGCTGACTTGCCCTGAAGGCGCGCTTCACGAGCCCATTGAGCGCGCACGACGCTGAGGCGGCTGAGACGATGCGCTAGGCTGGCGAATGAGCGGATTTCAGCCTTGATCGCGGCGGGATGTTCGATGATGATGGCGTTCATAGCGTGCGCTCGCAAAGCAGGCCGGTCTTCGGATCGCGGTACAGTTCGCGCTTCTCGAATACCCAGGTTCCGGCAGGTGTGACGGCAACCGCCTTCAACCGCCGATCGATGACGATCTCCACGTTCTGCGGCGTGAATACTGCTTTCATTGCGGAGGGAGGGGATTCGACAGTATCGAGGGTCATTTTGACCTCTCGGCAAGCATGGCATCGGCAAGCCGGTACGCGGCCTTGGCGGCATTCGTCGCATACTCGCGGCCTAGCCCGAGTTCAGGCTCTCCGTCATCTGGCTGCGGCTCCGCAAGCAACCCTTGCATGGCCTGTCCAGCAAACCAGTCGCGCAGCGTCATGCCGGGATAACCGGCTGGCTTCAGTTCTCCGGCACCCCCGGAGCCGCCCAAAATGTATCGCGTTGGCTCGCTCGGGAATGCCGGACCGCCATTGTTGCTCTCGCTCATATCCCCAACCCTCCAAAGAACCACGGAACGACAGAGACAGAAGCAGCTACGAGAGCGAGAAGGGTGAAGACGGGGATCATTTCGCGGCCTCGATTGGCCCGTATTCAGGAGGATGAGGGAAGATCGACCATGGCTTTCTGTTGCCGTGGGCATCTTCAGCGTGAAGCGCTTCAAGGTCGTCATCAAAGCACTGCTCGCAAAGCCACCTGCCGTCTGTCATTACGACAAGGTCTTTCGTGAAATAGTGGCCACAGCTCTCAGGGTTCTCGTCCGCACAGAGTGAGCAGACGTATAGGATGCGATCCTGGGCCATTTTCACGCAGCCTCTTCGCGTTCTGCCGGCGCTTCGATCTTCTCGATGCCTTCGGTTTTCGCCAGCAACGCATCGATCTGGTCGAGCAATGAGCGCTTCGACCAATCGAGAAGTACGCGATCCCTCAGGGTATGAAGGCCGCTGGCGATTTCGGTTTCGAGTTGCTTGCTCATTCGTGTATCCCCATGGTTGCCCGGGTATCGGGAGGGCTTAGGCGGCGGCTACTAGATCGCGGTATTGCTTGACAGCCTCAGCAGCCATTTCGGGATCAGTGCCGGAATGGATGGCAGCCGTTTCGAAGCGCTTGGCGCATTCGGTCAGGGCCATTTTGAGCGCGTCATGGTTGTTGACGGCGCGAACGATGAAGGCCGCGTTTGCCTTAGCCTCGTCCTGCGGGATGCTCGCGTAGACCATGTCCGGTGCATCGGCCATGAGAGAATGTGCCTCGCCGAGGTAGTGGCTCATGTGCTCGCCAGCGGCTGAGAAAACAGGGAAGTCTCCCGGCAGGCTCCAGATCATCCCGCAGGAGCACTCGCCGTCCTTGCACGCTCGCCACGGCGTTGGAGTATGTTGATGATCGGCCATTCTCGTGCTCCTTTGGGTTTGCTATCGGGGGAAGGGGTTAGCCTTCGAAGCCCATTTGCAGCTTGCCGCCGCAATCGGTGCCCTTGCAGACGGTGAATTTGGTGTGATCGACGCAGGCGC
>Ga0157376_10000177_pt1 | contig 43846 bp, 46 predicted proteins | sample M45metaG_FD_121801 | JGI IMG/M metagenome (GOLD analysis project Ga0157376, IMG submission 121801) | Miscanthus rhizosphere microbial communities from Kellogg Biological Station, Michigan, USA - M4-5 metaG | ecosystem: Host-associated > Plants > Roots > Rhizosphere > Soil | place: USA: Michigan...
GATATTTGTGTCTCACGGCGGCTCTCTCCTTTAAAAGGGATTCGCAACCCGAACTCTATCCGAGTTCGGGCGAGAGCCGCTGCTTCCTTTTCTTCAGGTTTCAACTAAAGGTGGGGCATTCTCGACACCAATATGACACTAAAGCCCTTCCGGTAAAAACCGAAGGGTCGACCAAGTCTCAAGGCCTGAGTGCTCCCTACGCAGCTAGTAACAACGATTCCGCAGCCCAAAAATCCAAACGTGGTACCAGTTTCTATGACAGCTTCGTACGCGCCGTATGGCGTCCTTCGCTCCTTTTCCCAGCGGCTACTTCGGTGTAATTGCAGAAATCTCGATTCGAGCGCCGTCACTCAAACAGCTGACCACACAGTGGTCCGTGCAGGCTTAGGCTCCGGCATGAACTTTCGATATGCCTCATTCATTTCTTCAAACTCTCGGATACCTGCCATGTATGGTCGCCCAGACGATGTTCTTCAAATCGAAACCTGCCTTTTTGAGTACACGTGCAACGCCCTCCAAAACGGCTTGCCACCTTGCTTCAGCCGGTCATTTTCGTCCCTGCCGTGTTGGCCTGCAATGTACAGGATACGACGGACGATGGCGGTCCGGGGACAGCTATGGCTTTGCCGAATCGATGAAAGACTCCGGGGGATCGAGAGAGCACTGCCTCCAGAACACTGTCTCCGAGAGAGTGCGATCGGCGAGCGCTTTCACACTGGATAAGGGAGCAGCGATTTGACCGCCGTCCGCAGAATCGAAGACGACTACGATGCCTTCCGCTGACGGTTGTGATTGAGCAAGATTCCTGAAGGCGCGCAAAAAAATGGACTTCGCGTAGACCAACTTCTCTTTAGGCGAAGTGCTCACTGCGGGATTTGCCGGTTCAATCCACTCGATCCGGACAGGCTTTCCCTTCAAAGGCTGCCAGTTTCCGCGGAACGGGGTTGTTTCTTCTCTCGCAATCCTAAACGTCGCGTCCGGCGTTGGCGGAGTTTCCTGCGATGCGCCGCCGGTGGAAAATCCAAGAGGCATTTCGAGCTGACCGCGATGGACCCATCCTCGCGAGAGACCAGAAATTTGGACATGAACCCAAGCGCCATCAACGCCGAGAACCTGGAATTCGTCCTGCGCGTCCGCTTCCAAAAGCACCTGCGAGGTTTCCGACGGCTTAGCGAAGACCGGCGTTTTCGGTTTCTTTACTGCTGCTAGATCGTCGGGATGAGATTGGTTCCGCTGAATCTCTTCCATGTTCTTGATGTAATCAGATAGTTCCTGTGCCCTTTTTTCTTCTGCAGTGCGCACCGCTTTTGAGGGTTCAAGGCTCGCTGATGGAAGAGATGCAGATGGAACAGTCGAGCGATGGAGTGGCAAGCCTGCTCGTGCGCCAAAATTGGCGGATGGCCCGGCCGTGCTGACACTGTCCTGTACGGTGCGGCGAGTGTCTCCGAAAGGGTATCCTGGCAACGGGGGCGTCGCAATTTTGCTGCTGGTTTTGGCAGAGCTACTTTGCGTCAACACATCCGCGATTCTGTCCAGTGCGTCATCTTCTAATCGTCCATTCGAAACGAGGGCGCGATAGCCGGATTGTGCCGGATCCGGATCGCTGAACCACGCAGTCACTTTGGCAGTTACGCGCACCAGGGTTCCGGCTCCTGAAGGCAAAACCTGAAACGTACATTCGAAATACCCTTTGTCGTAGCGTTCGATGGACTGACCGGCTTGTTGTATAAAACCTTCGAGAATCGGCAGGCGGCCTTTTGACGACGAACTTATCTTCTGAACGGCGGTATTCGCTTCGCTCACCGATACCGGGAAGGTTCGTTGATGGACGTTGTCCTGCGGAAGAGCAACCCTACAAAACAGTATCGAGAAGCAGAGGAATCTCAGAACGGATAGTTGCCATTTTAGGAAGTTCTTGGGAGTAAAAGATTTGTTCACGGCAGCAACACCACTTCATCGCGCCGGACCCATCCACGGTGCCCGTCCGGCGTTTCAACTCCGTACCAATAGGTGGTAAGGATTTCGACAAGCACATCGGAGTTCACAGGCAAATTCGTCAAAGTAGCAGCTCCGCGAAAAGGAGCTGCTTTTAGCTCGATGTTCGGCTTTAGGGTACGCACTTCGAGGGCCTGCTGTAACTCGTGAGCACGGCGTTCAAGCGCTTGCAATGAGGAGTCCGTGGCTTGGGAACGGGCTATTTCTTCGGCATTTTGTTTTGCAAGTGCGGCGGCTTCTTCCGCTTCGCGATCTTTCTTTTCCTGAATTTCCGTCGCCATCTGACGATCTTTTTGTATGGAAGTCAACTGCTTCTGGATTTCGGCAAACTCGCTCGTTTCGACAGTGCTGTTTGAAGGATGGACTCGGTTGGTTCCATTTTCGACGAAGACCGCAAAAATCTCGAGATGCGTTACGGCGTTAGACGTCGCGCGGACGAGGTAGCGAACGGTAATCACCCCAATGTCAGAGCTGTTCTTGAAGTTTCGCGGCGCCAAAGCATCGCGGCGTACTTTGTAGAAGATATGTCCGTCGCTCTTCCAGGAACCGAAGTAAGAGGAAGATTTTTCGGCGACGGCTTCGTTCAGAATTTTTTCCCGCTCGTACACATACGTACCGTGAATGATGTGGTCGTCTGCAACGGCTTGAACGGCCGTAAGGACGTCGGCTTCGGAATTCGGTAGCTCCATCGTAAAGCCTCCGGCAGGAGAGGCTGTCTTGTCGGAAAAAGCCAACGAAGGCACAAAGAGAATCAACAGGAGCACGTAGGCAACTCTGGGAAAAGGGGCGATTCTCAGAGAATCGGACGAACCGATCTGTGCAAAAGCTTCTTTGATCAAGGCTGTTTGGATCCTTGTATTCAGCTTTTCGATGTACCGCCGTATGTCGAACGCCTACCCAGCATTCGATGACCAGCGGGAGATACGGCCTATGTCGTACACCCGCAACGTTAAGCAGTCAACTTGAAAATGCCAGCCCAACTGTCTCAGAGAGAGCAAAATGGTCCCCAACCCGCTCCAATGTTAAGTAATCAGGGGTAAATGGGGGAACAAATGTTAAGTAATGTTAAATTTTGTGCTTGCATTCTTAAGCTTGCGGGGGTATGTTCTGCTCGCTTTTTCAATCCTTGGGGACGGTTTTTGTGATTCTTGGGCCACAAATCAAGGAATTCTTAGCGACAGAGCGACCCGTTGGCTCGATCTTCAACTCCGCGATCGAAGGTGTCTTCTTTTCTCCATTCGAGAGTTGGCTCTTGAATTCTCAACGTTCACACGATTGAAGCAGGAGGCTGCATGTCTAAGGGATTTCCGATGGGAACGGTAACGATCAGGTGGACAGTCATCAGTTCGCTTGTTGTCGGAGGCCTCTTGGGGCTGGTCATGTTCGGTCGCGGAGGCTCGACGGCCCACGCCGCTCCTCTGCCGAGCATCCACGTCAGAGCAATTCCCGCATTTGCGAGAAAGTACGGCTTGCCCTGCTCTGCATGCCATACGGCATGGCCGGAGCTAAACAATTTTGGTCAGGTATTTCGCGACAATGGCTATCAGCTCGGGAACGAACGCGACTCTCCGATCTGGCAAAATCCGTCTTATTTCCCAATTACGTTTCGAATGACCCCTCAGTGGCACCGCGAAAGCACGAACAATCTCGCGGTCGACTCCATTCCCGGGGGCGGGCCGGGTTCAACTCTGGTGTCCGGGACCGTGCAGCAGAACGGGTTCGATCTTTCCGGTATGGACCTCTGGACCGCCGGAACTCTCTACAAGAACATTTCCTTTGCATTGCTTCCGTCGTCGGATTCCACGGGAGCATTTCACTTCGAGGCGGCTTGGGTACGGTTCGACAACCTAAAGGGCAGCTCTTGGCTCAACGTTAAGGCCGGCAAGTTCGAGTTGGATAATCTGATTTCAGAAAAGCGGTTTCTGTTTCTCTCCGGAAACGGTGGGTTCTATCAAACTTATCATTACGATGTTCCCGGAACCACCAATGACTTTGGTTATGGCGACAATCAATTGGGCGTCGAAATAGCCGGACACTCGAAGAACAGCTACACGCGATATTCGGCTTCCGTATTAAGCAGCAGCGACGGCAATGTTGGCTTCACGAGTGGGTCTGGGGCGCCGTCGAACCGGGGCTACGACGTCAACCTGACGTTTAGCCAGGCGTTCAATGGCGGGAGCCTCGGATTACAGCGCATCGGGGCATTCAGCTATTTTGGCCAAAGACCGACTTATTTCCAATCGACCACGGTCAGCGACGGCGCGGGGGGCGAAACCTCATTGGCCCTCGTTGGTTTGGGTAACAAGCCCTTTTACCGCGTAGGCGCGTCTGGCGACTTCTTCTTGAAGAAGCTCGAGCTCTTACCCTTGTTCATGTATGGGCACGACAATCCGTACTTCGGGGCGGGAGTGCCTTCGAATACTCCGCTTCCACCTGGAGCGAAAGCCCCGGCGTTCGTTGGAGGTTTTCTCGAGAGCCACTACTACGTCAGTCCCCAGTTGGTCTTCTTTGGTCGATTCGAAAGGATTGGCGTTGCACAGCAGGCGTTCGTCAATACGGGCTTTCCTAAAGACTACGGCAACGTGACCGCGTACTCAGTCGGCTACCGCTGGTATCCCATCATGTTCAGCCGGGCGGGCCTCGCGTGGCACACAGAATACTCGAGATCAAAGTCCAACGGGTTCTTGCCACTAAGCGGCAATGGCGGAGGAGCGCCAGTATTTTCGCTCTCAGATCCGGTCTGGAGCAGCAGCATCATGCTCGGGTTCGACTTCGACTTTTAGAGGCGGGGGTTGACGATGACAAAGAAATCGATATTAGCGACGCTTATGGCGGGTTTAGCGATTGTGTTGATCGCTGATTCACCGGTCAATTTTGCGCAATCGAGTCACGTCGGCAGCTTGATGGGAGACGCCGCCAGCGGCAAACAGCTATATCGCCGGTACTGCGTTGGTTGCCATGGCCCACAGGGTGATGGCAACGGAGAAAATGCGCCGTGGATCGATCCGAAGCCACGAGACTTTACGGCGGCAACGTTCAAGTGCAGATCGACGCCGACGGGCACGTTGCCAACGGACGAAGATCTTGACCATGCGATCCAGCGCGGCTTTGTAACCACAAACATGCCATCGTGGAATCCGCTCACGCCGCAGCAGCGTGCTGACCTGGTGGCATACGTCAAGACGTTTTCGCCTCGCTGGGCAAATGAGAAGTCGGGTGTGGGGATTCACATTCCACCCGAGACTCCCAGGACGCTTCCGAGCATTTTGCACGGCAGAGAACTGTTTCAAAAAATGGAATGCTGGAAATGTCACGGCCCCGAAGGTCACGGCGATGGCCCATCCGCGTCCACTCTGACTGACAGCAAAGACAATCCCATTCGCCCATACAACTTTTCGACGGGCTCGCGATTCAAGTGTGGCGAGACGAATGAGGATCTCTACCGCATCTTCATGACCGGCGTTGACGGCACTCCCATGCCTTCCTTCGCAGATGTCATTCAGCCAAACGATGCCTGGGATCTGGTCCATTTCCTGCGGACGCTTCAGACCCTGAAGACGCCCGAGGCCGCACTTTGGAAGAAATACGCCGCGGAGCATGCCGCGGAAATCAAGCCAATCGGCCCTAATGCAGGCGGCGGCAACTAGTGAATTCGGGAGGGATACCAGATGAAAACTGAACTTCTGTTGTTTGCGGCAGGCCTTGCTCTGCTCGGAAGTGAACTCGGCGCAGGTTCACCCCCCACGCCGCCCGCTACCGGCACCATCTCCGGAAAAGTGACCTATACGGGCACTCCGCCGAAGATGAAGCCAATTGATATGGCCAAGGAACCTTCCTGTGCCAAACAACACGCCACGCCGGTGATGACGGAGAACGTAGCAACCGGCCCCGGGAACTCTTTGGAATATGTCGTGGTTTACATTTCTGCGGGGGATACACCCGGCGCGGCTCCGACAGAGTTGGCGCGGTACGACCAAAAGGGTTGTCAATATCTTCCCCACGTCCTCCCGATGCAGGCAGGACAAGTTCTGCAGATCTTTAACGACGACCAGACTTCGCACAACATTCACCCGTTGGCGAAAGTGAATCCGGAGTGGAACAAGTCTCAGCCCGCCGGATCTGCACCTATCGACACGAAATACGACAAACCGGAATTCATTCCGGTGAAGTGCAACATTCACCCCTGGATGCATGGCTATTTCGTTGTCCTGAACACTTCGCACTACGCGGTGACGGGGCAGGATGGCTCGTTCAGTCTGAAAGGGCTTCCCGCCGGCAAGTACACCGTGTCTGCCTGGCACGAACAGTACGGTACGCAAACCGAAGAAGTGACCATCGGAAACGGCGAGACCAAGACGGCCAACTTCACGTTCAAAGCTCTGCCGTATTAGTCGCAGGTTTTTGGCTGAGGATGGGCGATCCAGGAATCCCGAAGCGAGCGAATCGCTGCCTTGAGAGATAACGAGTATGGGCAAAGTGTTTGCAGTTGTGCTTACGCTGATTACGCTAGTGTCTGTCGCGTTCTTCGCCATGCACACTTGGTGGCTTCCGCCGGACATCTCGACGACGGGAAAAGCCGTTGACCGTCAACTGGATGAAACCCTGATTGGCACCGGAGTGCTATTCCTGGCCGGTCAATTGATGCTTGGCTTTTTTGCTTGGGGCGCAAGCGACAAAGATCGGGCTGAGAAGATCAAGCCATTTCCAGGCGGGGCAACGCCGCTCGTGACCGCTGCGATTATCTTGGTGGGCATCGAAATCTTTACGCTGACGTTTGTTGGTTCAAAAGCGTGGGGAGCGATCTATCTCACTCAGCCAGACCCGTCCTCAATAAAGATCGACGTGCAAGCCGAACAGTTTGCCTTCTATTTCCGCTATCAGGGCCCTGACGGCAAATTTGGCGGCGTCCATCCTGAAAAGATCGACGACGGCAGCGGGAACTACTTCGGTCTCGATCCGGCGAATGATCTTGCTGCGCGTGACGACATCGTGACGGCCTCGCTTGTCGTGCCAGTTAACAAGCCCGTGGCGCTAACCTTGCATTCCAAGGACGTTGGTCATTCGTTTTACGTTCGCGAGTTGCGCGTCCAACAGGATTTCGTTCCGGGCCTCGATATTCCGCTTCATTTCACGGCGACACAGATCGGGAAATACGAAATCGTTTGCACGCAATTGTGCGGCCTAGGCCACTACAACATGAAGGCGTACCTCGAAGTGATGAGCGAAGAAGACTACCAGCAATGGCTTAAGACGCAGGGTGGACAGTAGAAAAAGAGATTTTTCGAGGACAGGCAAAGCAGTTGTCTTCGTTTAGAGGACTACGTCATATGCATGATGTCTCGTCACAACCTGTCGCGCACCAGCACATCGCACCGACAGGCTTCCTGCGGAAGTATGTGTTCAGTCTCGATCACAAGGTGATTGGCAAGCAATATTACGGATTGGCGCTCGTAGCTGTGTTTGTCGGCATGGTTTTGTCCTGGCTGTTGCGCCTTCATTTGGCATATCCGAACTGGCATATTCCGTTGCTCTCAAAGTTTTCGTCCACCGGTGCACCCGGCGGAGTGATGACCCCGGAATATTATCTCTCGCTCTTGACGATGCACGGAACGCTGATGGTGTTCTTTGTTTTGACGAATGCCCCCTTCGCCGCTTTCGGCAATTATTTTCTGCCCATTCAAATCGGCGCTGAGGACATGGCATTTCCTCGTTTCAATATGATGTCGTTCTGGACGACGTTCGTAGCGTTCCTGGTGATGATGGCCTCGTTCTTTGTCGCGGACGGCCCGCCGATCTCCGGATGGACCGCCTATGCCCCGCTGAGTGCCGTGGGAGGGGATGCCGGCCCCGGTTTGGCACTGGGTCAGAATCTTTGGGCGATTTCCATCGCACTATTCTGCGTAGGCTCGTTGCTCGGTGCTCTGAACTTCATTGCGACGACTCTCGATTTGCGAACCAAGGGAATGTCATTAGCTCGTATGCCCTACAGTACTTGGGCATGGTTCGTCACCTCCGTCATCGCACTTCTGGCGTTCGCCGTTCTGTTACCTGCTTGTATCCTTTTGATTTTGGATCGTGTGGCCGGGACGAGTTTTTTCATTCCCGGAGGACTGATTCTGAGCGACAAGTTACAGCCGCACTCGGGAGGTTCTCCTCTGCTATGGCAGCACCTGTTCTGGTTCTTTGGCCATCCTGAGGTTTACATCGCCATTCTGCCGTCGATCGGAATCATTGCGACGATCCTGCCTGTGTTTACCAGAAAACCGCTTCTGGGACCGCGCGCGCTGATCGGCAGCATGATCGCGATCGGCTTCCTAAGCTACATGGTTTGGGGACACCACATGTTCGTCAGCGGAATGAATCCGTTTTCCGCTAACATTTTTTCGGTGCCAACGCTGGTGATCACTATTCCGGCAACTGTGATGACCCTTCTGCTTACCGCATCTATTTATGGCGGAAAGATGCGATTTGATACTCCGGCACTTTTTTGTCTGGGATTCATCTCTGTTTTCATCAGTGGAGGAATCAGCGGTTTTTATCTCGCGCAGCCTTCGCTCGATACCTACCTTCACGCTACCTATTTCGTGGTCGCTCATTTTCATTTTGTGATGGCCGTGGCTTCGTTATTCGGCGTTTTTGCGGGAACGTATTTCTGGTTTCCGAAAATGTTCGGACGAATGATGAACGAAACCCTGGGCAAATTACACTTCTGGCTGACTTTCGTTGGCGTCTATTGCGTCTTCATGCCTATGCACTACTTGGGCCTGGTGGGAAATGTTCGGCGATACTCAGCCTTCGTTGATGATTACCTTGCACCCCTGATTCCGGTGCACAAGTTCATTACGATCGCGGCTCTGCTGACCGGTGCCGCTCAGCTTATTTTTTTCTGGAACCTAATCTGGAGTCGCTTCCGGGGTCCCGTGGCTTCTGAAAATCCTTGGGAAGCTACCTCGCTTGAATGGTCCACGACGTCGCCGCCTCCGTTCGACAATTTCGGAGGCAAACATCCTGTGGTTAACAATGGTCCGAATGAATATGGAATTGAAGGAACAAACGGGAGCGACTACGTAATGCAAACCGCCGCGCCCAGAAGTGCGTGATGTCAAACGGTAGCAGTGGCGGCGTTGGGAGGCCACTTGGGGATTGATATTCAAGAAGCTATGCACACGGCGGGAACGATTGGCCCTCCAGGTCTTTCCGATGGCTCGCGTCTCTATACGCAAACGCATCCCAGACCGGAGCGTTCAGAGACTGGAGCATGGATCGGCATCTTCGCCATCGTAATGTCCTTTGCGGCATTCACGAGCGCCATGATTGTGCGGCAGGGCGCCACGCCCGACTGGGTACACTTCGAGCTTCCGCGCCTTCTATATGTGAATACGCTGATCCTATTGACCAGTAGCTTGACACTTGGTTTGGCCAGCAAACGGCTGCGATCCGTTGCCGGATTCTCGGCTACCGCACCAACCGAAAAGGCGTATTCCGAGGGAATGATTTGGTTGGCGATTACGCTCGGCCTGGGCGGGTTTTTCGTCATCGGGCAAATATTGGCTTGGCGCGTGCTTGCCGCACAAAGTTTTTTTCTGTCCACGAATCCGAGCTCGTCGTTCTTTTATGTCTTCACGGCTATGCATGGAGCTCATTTGCTCGGAGGAATCGCGGGTCTCGCCTACATGATTCGAAAGTTGGCCAAAACGAATGGCACGGCAAGAACCACGGGATTGCCAGCGCTGTCTGTGTATTGGCATTTCATGGATGGTCTGTGGATCTATTTGTTGGTCCTGCTGATGGTGCGAACCTGATTTTTTCGGAGGAGTTGTGGGCGAATCTGTGACGACGCTTAGAGAAGGATTCCCGAGAACCATGGAGCCTTCTCCTTTTGGAGTTCAGTCCAAGAAGCTGACCATGTGGCTTTTTATCGCTTCCGATGCGGTTACTTTCGGAGCAGTCCTTTTCGGCTATTCGTTTCTGCGGGTCGGCACGCCGGACTGGCCAAGGCCGTTTCAATTTTATCCGACTATTCTAAACGCAATGATCATGACAGCGGTGCTGCTGACCAGCAGCCTGACGATGCTGGGCGCCGTTCACGCGGCGAAAGACGGGAAAAAATCGTCGAGCCTGAAATGGTTGGCGTCGACTGTAATTCTGGGTACCGTATTTGCCGTCCTGCACTTGCGTGAATGGTTTCACATGTTTCATGAGGGCTGGAGCCTGTCCCGCAATCCGACAGGTGGGCCCGCCGTGCTCGGCGCCACCTTCTTTAGCATCACTGGGCTTCACTTACTGCATGTTCTCTCAGGAATTATCGCGTTGACCGTTGTTGCCATCGGTTTTCAAACAAAATGGTTAGACGAGAACCATGTGGAGACGACAGGTTTGTACTGGCATTTTGTGGACCTGGTATGGATGTTCGTTTTTCCGCTTTTGTATTTGATGAATGCTACCCCGAGATGATCGCACACTGGAAATGACTGCAAGGAGGGAAGACATGGCAGAAGTCGACACCACTCACGGTCCGGGAATGAAACTGTATTTAGCAATTTGGGCCGCCCTGTTGTGCATTGCTGGCGCCGAAGTTTTCTTCAGTTACCGGGGATTCTCGACAGCTGCACTGCTGACTGTTCTATTGGTTTTGGCTATTCTGGAGGCGGGAGTCGGGCTGCTTTACTTTATGCATTTGAAGTACGACCGCCCGATCCTACTGTGGAGTTTCGTTCTGTCCGTTGTTTTTGTATTGCTGATGATGAATCAACTCTGGCCGGACGCGTACCGCATGGTCAGCATTGGACATCACTAGTGGTGGAATTGGAATCAAGCGCAATTGGCAAAGCCGCGACAAAGGTGTCTCGATGAAGGGCAAAAAACCGTTCGCTTTGTTTCTATTATTTTGCCTCACCGCGATAAGCTTGCTGGCCACTTCGCCTCATGCTGCCGCGCAGGGCTGCGCAATGTGTTACCAGAGTGCGTCGGCCTCCGGACCGCGCACAATTCACGCGCTTCGCAATGGAATCATCATCCTCATTATTCCACCCATGTTCATCTGCGGCGCGATTTCTTTCCTAGTTTATCGCCGACGCAACTTTTACTACCACAGCTAGACAGCTGACGTCATTTCGCAGGAACTTCTTGCTGCTCATCTTTGGGCTTTTCCGCGCAGGGCAGGCGCAACTCGATCAGCAAACCGCCGTCCGCACAATTGGCCGCGCGTACGGAACCTCCGTGCAGCCGGATTGCGCGATCGGTAATGGACAAACCTAAACCGGACCCACCCGACGATCGATCGCGCGCGTCTCCCACCCGATAAAATGGCTGGAAAATATCGGCTAGGGAATCTTCGGGAACTCCACGCCCGTGGTCGCGCACACTGATCAATGCTGTGCCGTTTCCATTGCTGTGCATTTTCTGCAGCGCGATTTGCACTTCGGTGCCGTCCGCTGTGTAATTCACGGCATTTCGAATCACGTTTTCGACCGCGCTGCGCAATAGCTCCTTGCTTCCTGAAATCGTACAAGGATCGGTCTTAGTCAGACGGACGTGGCGATTACGGCTTTGTGCCTCGAAATCAGCATCGGCCGCCACCTCCGCGACAAGCTGGTGAAGCAGCACAGGTTGTCCTCCCAGCAACTCGCTTCCGCCTTCCAGCCGCGCGAGCCGCAGCAGGCTACCGATCAGCGTATTTAGGCGCGCTGCCTCCAGCTCAATTCGGTCAAGCCCGCTCGTCGATTCCGCATTGGCCTGAAGGCGAACCAAGCCGAGCGCAACCGTCAGGCGCGCCAGAGGAGACCTTAGTTCGTGCGAAATATCCGCAAACAGTCGCCGCTGCGAGGAAATAAGCGACTCGATCTGCTCGGCCATGTGATCGAAGTCGCGGCTAAGCTCGGCAAGCTCGTCCGAACGGTTTCCAGCGGAAGCCCCCACGCGGGCGCTTAGATTTCCAGTAGCCAATCTGTGCGTCGCTGTCCGCAGGTGTCGAACAGGCGCTGTGATGTATCTTGCAAGCCAGAAGCATACGAATCCGGCGATAAACAGAACGGCGGCGGCGCGTACAATCTGAACTCGAACAGGCGCTCGCAATACATCCGTGACGGACTCCACGTTGGTGCCGATTACTAGGACGTAGTGCGTGCCGGTTGAGCCAGTCGTCCTCGTTGCGGCAAATCTTATGCCGTGAGAAGTTTCAATCCTCGTCCCCACAGACTGCAATGCCGACAATGCCATCGCATCGGCCTCGGGTGGAGTTGGCTGGGACAATATCTCCTTGCCCTCATCGTCAAACAGATAGGCTTGCCAATGCAATGTGGTCTGAAGGGAAGACAGAAAATCTGCCAGGGCTCCCATGCCGTGATCGTCCAAAATGTCCGCGGCACGCGCCGCCATGAGCGGCATTACTGTGCGATCGAATTCTTCTGCGCGCATCGCTCTGAACTGTGATTGAGTCGCAACGACCGAAGCAATCAGAGTCGCGCTGACGAGCACCATCGCCAGCCAGAACGATAGAAAGATTTTCAGGAATAGGCTGCTCAATTCCGCCTCTACCTATGCAGACGAATTCGACACCACGTACACGTATCCTACATTTCGAATGGCTCGAATGCGCTCCGCATCATCCTCAGACGAGCCAATCTTTTTTCGAAGATTGCTGATGTGAACATCCAGGCTGCGATCCGAAGGCTCGAGGTCACGTCCCAGTGCGTTCCTTACTAGCTCCTCGCGCGTTAGCACTTGACCGGGAGACTTGAAGAAAAGAGTGAGAAGCTCGAATTCCGCCGAAGTGAGTTCAAGGTCACGGGTCTTGCGGTGGGCAGTGCGCTCTCGCAAATCGACCCGAACATCGTCTAGACAAAGGATAGTCGGATTCTGAAGCTCCTTGGCTGTTCCAGCATTCGTGCGACGCAAAATTGCATGAATGCGCGCTGCAAGCTCTCGAGGATTAAAGGGTTTCGGCATGTAGTCGTCTGCGCCGATTTCCAGTCCGACAATACGGTCAACATCCTCACCGTGGGCCGTGAGCATGATGACTGGAATGGAGGATTTAGCGCGGATTTGCCGCAACGCTTCAAAGCCCCTGATTCCGGGAAGCATGACGTCCAGGATCACCATATCGTAGGAATTGGAAAGTACATTGGTGACGCCTGTCGTGCCGTCGTATACGGAATCCACGTGGAAGCCCTGGGAACGCAAATATTGTTCAACAAGCTCGCAGAGTTCCACGTCGTCATCTACAACCAGAACTCGCGTCGCCGGCCAGTCACCAGGCTTATCCGTCTTAACGGGCAGCATAGTTTCGTTTTTATCGCCCTCTTGCCTCAAATGGAAGAATGCTAAAACTGGCCGTAAAGGCGGAATGCATACAATACATCCAATTTTTGGATTCTGCCGCATATTGACGTGCACAACCTGATGATTTGCACCAAGCAAATCTAACAACTGGGTATGACGGTGCAAGTTCTGGACGCCGTTGAAAAGAGAGGAGGAGAAAATAGCCGTCTCTAACTGATTGAAGAAGAAGGAGAATTTGGCTCGCCCAAGTGGACGATTTTAGAATTTTTCTCGGAGATCTTGTGTCAAACGTGCCACAAGTCGGGCTCGCAATTGAACTGCGTCTATAGAGTGGCGTAGCGGGCGGACGACGGTTTTAGGCGCGCCCGGCGTGACTCGAACACGCGACCCTCTGCTTAGAAGCTACGCAGTACAAAACTCTAAGTGCCGCTTCTGGTGTCGCTTAGGAGGAAGCGCGTCATTTATCTCGCCCTTGAATTGGACCGAAGTTGGACCGAGTCAAATTGGCATATGGACCGAAAGGCAACGGCACTTGTGTCAGGTAGCCGCGCGTATTTATGAGTGGAGGAAACCGTAATGTAGACTTTGATTGGGGCGTGTTTTTGGGCAGTACTCGCGGCCTTGGCCATCGTTCAAATGTGCCGTGTCATCTGGGCCGGATTCGATAGTTAACGGCGACACCGCTAAGCTTGAAATGTTCTAAAGACTCTGGTTCCGAAATACACGAAAATCGGAACCAAAACCGGCAATAACTTTCAGCAGCACCTCTCTACTATGTCTTCGCCCCATTCGACGATCTTCTTACTTTTGAGCTTCCAGCCGATCCCGATTACGGACCACCCCGCTGCGCAACACCAAGATTCGCCCCCGCTGCCTGCGGCCCGAACTACCGGTTTCCGCAGCTTCTCATGAATCGAATTTGTTCCCTTGTCCAATGCTTCCCCGAACGACTTGAGCAAGCCATCCCACCGCTCATGCGAGGCAGTAGCCGCATCGAACTTCGCGAGCATTTTGGAACGCTGCTCAGGGCTAACGTGACTTTCCGTTAGCAAACGTTCGAGCTCTTTCTTCACATCAGCAACAGTTACGGCGCTATAGACTGGCTCTATCTCCAGAAGTGAGGCCTGGACGGCGTGCATGCTGGAAAGCAGTTCTTGTCCCAAAACACCCATGTCAGAGTCTGAATTTCCGGTTTGGCTTACTGACCATTCATCCCTGAGGATTTCGAGGTCAATGATCCTTGAAGCCGCACGAGAAAGTATTCGTCTAGAGCCCGGTATCAACGTGTCTTCATTACTCATATAGTTTCCTTTTACATTCGAATGATTAGTCTTTGTCCAGCGGCTGTTTACGACTTAGGAATACCAACTGTTTAAGGCGCGGTGCCGGACAAAGTAGTAGTGAATCTGCGTGCTCAATCGTTACAAACCGTTTAAAAAAGGGTGTACTATCTTAATCTGACACAATTGCATCCAACTTCTAGCGCAGCGTAAGACCAAGAAGCGCCACCCGCTGGCTCTGTTCAATTCGCATATAGTTAGTAGGTGACCGTACTCCCGCATTCGGCCCCGGTGCCGGTTCCCCACGGAATTACGGGAGTCGGCATTTTTTTGCTATTCGGAACCGCAATGGCGTTTCTTGCGGGAATAACCTTGGTCTGGCCGGGCACTGCGCTCGACCACGCTTGGGCGCTGAATTCGCGTGCCCGTCGCGAGCTTGCGCCCCTCGGGTGGATGATAGGAATTCCTTTCCTCTTGCTTGGCGCCACACTTTTAGCGGCAGCTGTCGGCTGGTTCCGACGTTGCCTCTGGGGATGGCGGCTGGCCGTCGCTTTGATCGCCGCGCAGGTCATCGGAAATATTGTCAATCTTTTTCTAGGCCACATCGCGGAAGGTGCGATCGGCTTCGTCATCGCCACTGCGCTCCTCGCATATCTCCTGCTTCCTCGCGTCAGAATTGTTTTTCGCTAGAGAAATTCGAAGACGTGCTTGGAAGCGAACTTTCTTACGACGCTTTTGCAAGCAATGTCCACCGCAAGGCCAGCGGCGTCAGCAACGTCGTCACCATAACCAGCAGGATGACTGCGGAAAACAGCCCGTCGTCCACGACCCCGATGGTCTTGCCGATCCCCGCGAAGATCAAACCGACTTCGCCGCGGGGCATCATGCCGAATCCAACGGCCCACCGATTCATTCGCTTCGGGCATCCCAAGCCGCTCAAGACTTTTCCTATGATCGCCACAGTGGTTAGCGCCGCCCCCGCAATCAGCACATCCTTGCTCACAAGTGCCTCCAGCTTCACCTGAATCCCCATCCACACGAAGAACAGGGGCACAATCAGCGACTCCACCGGCGACAGTAACTCCCGCAGCGACAGACCCTCCATTTCCTTGTCAAAAACGTCGTTCAGAATTACGCCCGCGGCAAAGGCTCCTACGATAGCCGCAAGCCCGGCTCCGCTTGCCAACCATGCCAGAAAAAAGGCGAAGATCCAGCCCGCCAGCAGCTTTACGTTATGAATTCCCGCGTTCGCGAGTCTTCGCGCTACCCATGGAGTGATCCAAATTCCGATGGAAAGCGAGCCTCCCAGGAACAACGCGGCTTTCGCCGTGGTCCAACTCATGCTCCCCACGTTGACTGTGCCCGTCACCGCCAGTGCGCTAACCACAGCAAGCACAATTAGACTCAGCACGTCGTCAAGGATTGCTGCACCAAGAATCACCCGCGCCTCGTCCGTAGTGTCCCGCCGCAAATCGCGAAGCACGCGTGCCGTGATGCCTACGCTTGTGGCGGTCAAGATGCCTGCGATGAAGAGGTCGCGCGCGAGTCCTGAATCTGGGTGCAGGAATTTCATCGTGCCCAGCCCTAGCCCCATCGGAGCCACCACTCCGATCACCGCCACGAAGATAGCCGTTTGTCCCACGCGCTTCATCTCTCGAATGTTCGTTTCAAGGCCGACCAGGAACAGCAACACCAGGATGGCTATGCGGGAGAGCAGATCCACGAACGAATATACGGCCACGTAATCGAGGCCCTTCGTTCCTCCGAGAATCGCCGAAACCCGTTCGGAGTGAGACCCCGCAGGAAGCAACTGCAATGCTGCTTCAGAAAGGCTTACGTTCGAAGACAGAGCCAGGTCGGCGATCCTGCGAAGCGCGTTTCCCTCGCGGAGGACCGTAATTCCGGCGTTTCCAAACCAATACCCCAAATTTCCAATCAATAGACCGGCTACCAATTCACCGAGCACCGGCGGCTGTTTCATCAGGGTCATGAGGCGCCCGCCGAAAACCGCTGCCAACGTCAAGACGACCAACGCCAGCAGGATCGGCACCACCGGGTCTGCGTGGAAACCGGATACTTCGCTCATCGAGAACGGAATCGCGGGACTCATGCCGTGATCATCACTTTCTCGCTCACCCTTTTGGAATCAATGACAAGCTACGCGAATCGACAAAAAAGAACTAGCGGAAACGGCAGGAACACCGTGCTGCGCTGAAACGCACGAACACACCAGTATTCGCGAAACTCTGACAGGGAGGAGGTTTTCCAACCCTCCGCTCCTCGGCATTAAGATGTGCCGCGCGATGTTTGGAGTTTAGGAGCCCCTCTAAGGTGCGCATTCGGCGCGACGTTTCCTATCGAAGGAAGCGTTCGCGGACTGCCCTAGACTCCGTTCGGTACTTCAGAACAGTGGGTTTATTGTCACTGCCGGAAATGTTCTCGCCCGTGCTAGGTGCTCCCTGAAACGCGTGCGGTCCCCCAGCAACAAGAAGTCCACGATTTCGGAAATGTGGCGAGATATGTCGCTTCCAGAGTATCAATGTGAAATCCGCCTTTCACGAGAAGGGACGGCACGTCCCGCGTGAGATATAGACCTTCGAACAGCCAATGGGCTGCGGGTTCCCACCGCTTTTGCCAGCGTCCCACCGCCGCTTCAGGCGACAGTCCCAATTCCAGAAAAATCAGTTTTCCTTCCGGTCGCAAGACGCGCCTCATCCCTAGGAGCGCGGAAAGGACGTCGGATATCGTGCCAAGCGTAAGTGTCGATACCACGGAGTCCACGCTTGCATCCTGCAGCGGGATTCGTTCCCAGGCAGTTCGAGATACTCGACGGCTAAATTCGCTGGACGCTGCGCCTCTGCGAGCGCAATCATCCGTGCGTTTGGTTCCATTGCGTAGAGCTTCGTGACTCGCACGGGATCGTAATAACGAAAATTCGCTCCGGCACCTGACCCGACTTCAAGGACAGTTCCGCGAGCCAAGGGAATGACCTTCCGGCGAAGTCCGCGAATCGGTTTGGGATCACCCATCCGGCTGACGAGGTACGGATAGACACGGTCACGGTAGAGGGACACGATTCACCGGAGGCGGATGCCATTCCCAAGGACTCAAGCGCGTTTGGCAAACCCCTGGTAGGTATACGTCATAGGGCGCGGTCCGGGAAGATAGCAAGTCCTCAACTCTTCGATCTCGAATCCCGCAGCTCCGAGCAGGTCATCAATCTTGCGATTTAGATGACATCCTCCGCCGATCTTTTTCCAGACCGGCGTAAGCCGGTCCTGCCAAGCAGCGACACCCGCATCGCAGGACTTCCCGTGCTCGATAAAGAGCATCCGGCCATTCGTCCTTAGCACCCGCTTCATCTGTGCCAGCGCCCTCATGGGGTCGGCAATCGAACAAAGCGTCCAGGTCATCACGATCGTATCGATGCTCTCGTCCGCGACTGCTAGGGTGTCTTCCGCGGATTGCGACAGAAATTCGACTTTCGTATTCGAGCGCTTCGCTCGCTCTTCGGCCATCTTTTGAAGCTCCGCTGACGGCTCCACGCCGACCACGCATTCGACCTCGGAGGAATAGAACGGCAAGTTCAAGCCCGAGCCAATGCCTATTTCCAGGACCCGGCCACGAGCCTCAGGAACCCAGGCACCACGCAGAAGCGTTGCTTCCTTGTTTTTCATGGCCGCGTTGATGAGATACGGCAAGACCCGCCTCGCGTAGAAGCCCATAACACCCTCCTGGATCAATAAGCGTGACGACGCTTCGGCACGTTCACCCTTGTGACTCCCCGCATCTCGGCGCAAAGCGAGGCGAACTCCCTGCCAGTAGGCAATCGTCCCACCCAGCAGGCACTTCCGAATCCGATGGTGAATTGGTTTATGCCCGCGATGGGACTCCGTGGAATGACGAATCCGTACCCGATGACGATTGTCGGAATTAGAAAACCCTGTCGCTCCTCCGCCGATAGTTGCGACAGTTCGGGAGTCTCGTGCACGAAGAGCGCGGTGCAATCGGCATGGAGGTACGCTACGCGTCGTCCTCGCCGGATGAGCATCGCGGTTGAAGGATTGGCCGTGATATGGATGAGAATGCGCTCCTTCGGCTGATTGTCCACCACTTCGCTGGGACGCGCTTCGATGTATTGGACGTTCATTGTGGTCCACACTTCGATCCCGGTATCGCTAACTAGCATTCACGATTTGAGGCCTAACGCAGTGATTGGAAGTAGTGTGACGCTGGTCACAGCTTCGTCTGATGTCCGACACAGCCGACCCGGCCTAAAGAACGCAAGATGGCTGCACTTCCACGGGACTGGCGTTCTTGCTGTAGGCAGCAAGAGAGCAATTTCCGTTAGGCGTGGAAAGAGGAGGGCAAATGATCACGGCACAACACCTCACGCAAACCTGGGAAAAAGGTATTGCTACAAATCAGAAGCGTTTGTTCAACAACATCTTGCTTGCGACGGATTTTTCGCCAGCTTCCAAGAAAGCGCTCGAATATGCAGCCTCGCTCGCAAGACGTTACGGATCGGCACTCTACCTGACGCACGTCATTACCGTCGATAGTTATCCGCTTGCATCACCGGAATATGCAGTGTCATCGCTCCAGAACATGCACGATAGGGCACGGCTAGGATTCCGTGACCTCCTGAAGTCTGGAGAATTGATCGAGTTACCATACAAAGTTTTGATACAGGAAGGAAGCTTCTGGCCTTCAATCGAAGAGGCGATTAAATCGTACAAAATAGACCTGTTGGTGGTTGGCACGCGCGGCGCCGGAGCAGTCGAAAAAGTCTTGATCGGTTCGGGAGCAGAGGAAATTTTCCGCAAAGCGAAAGTGCCGGTGTTAACGGTAGGGCCTTCGATAACGAAGGAACCGCTGTATGAAATCGAGTTCAAGAACATCTTGTTTGCAACTGATTTCGGAACAAGTGCGGAGCGCGAAGCAGAGTACGCGGCCTCGCTGGCTGAGAAGCACTGTTCGAGGTTGAGATTGGTGCACGTAGTACCGCATCCGGAAGCTTATGGCAAAGACGTGCTGGCAGTGAAGCGAGAAACCAGCATGGTCCAGCTGCGGGAGCTAGTTTCGAGCGAGACCGACTTGCATTACAAACTAGATTTTGAGGTGGCGGTTGGCGAGCCCGTTAAGCAGATTCTAAGAATAGCCGAGGAAACAAAGGCAGATTTGATCATCATGGGTGCGAAAGGAAGAAGCAGCCTTGCAGGAAACGTTCCGCGCACAAAAGCATACCGCGTGGTCTGTGGAGCCCGGTGCCCCGTACTGACCATCAGGTCCTGAGTGGTCTCTGTGAGTAGCCGGGAATTTGGGAGCTTTCGCCTAACTTATTAATGTTTTTGCTGGGTCTTGATGTAGTTCGTCTGGTTTTCCGGCACGCGCGAGGAAAAGAGCCCCCTGCATTCTTTGCTGCGAACCTTCAGCCGAAATGATCTGCGGTGGATGTAGCGACAAAGTTAGGGCCGCAGCGGTGGAACACAAGAGATGGGAAGAGAAAGGTGGGCGGTGAACCCGAAGATTCCGCTCTCATGGTGCTGGTCGGTCGAGGTGATTTCGGGTGAAGGCCCAAGGGAAGAATTCCGAAGGAGAAGTCAAATGAAAGTGAAAGACGCGATGACGGGAACACCGTATTATTGCCAGCTCGAGACCAACCTAGGGTCCGCGGCCGAACTGATGTGGATTGGCAACTGCGGATTTCTTCCGGTGTCGGGGAACGACGGAAAGATCGTCGGCGTGATCACGGACCGCGACATTTGTATCGCGCTCGGAACGCGCAATCGCTTGGCGGGTGAAGTTACGGTTCGTGAGGTGATGACGAACCGGCTGTTTGCTTGCTCGCCGGACGATGATGTTCACGCAGCGATGCAAAAGATGAACGAAGGAGGGGTGCGCCGCTTACCGGTGATCACAGCGAACGGCACGCTTGTGGGTGTGCTTTCCGTGGATGACTTGTTGCTCAGGGCGGAAGCAGGAGGCATCGGCCGCCGGCCGGAGGTATCCGTGGACGAGGTTGTAAAAACATACCGCGGCATTGATCAACGTCGGGTTCCTCAGATTGTCTTGGCGAGGGGAGCTGCTTAGTTCCCGTGAGGGTCGGATCGAGCGAGAACAAGTGACGGTCGAAGGACGTTGGCTTGGGACGCCGACTTTCCAAGGTCCAGTGGGCTCGACAAGAAATGCCGGAGACAGGCCAGATCAATCGCCGTGATCGTGAATCTTGACGACGCGTTAGGAATTCTTATCTCCGCACTAGGCGGAGCCGCGGTGGGATTGGAACGCGCATGGTCTGGGCACGCCAAGGGGCCAAAGGCGCGCTTCGCAGGGATTCGGACGTTCACACTGCTAGGTTTGCAAGCTGGTCTCGCCGGTTGGTTCTGGTCCAATCAGCAGCGTGCGTTAGCGATCACGCTGATAGTGGCCGCTTCCGCCCTAATCCTCGCCGCGTATGTCGCGGCCAGCCGCGTGGAGGTGGACGGGACGACAGAGGTCGCCGCTCTGGTGGTTCTTGCGGCTGGGATGGCTGCAGGAATGAGGGAATTGCAGTTGGCAAGCGCGGTGTTCGCGACGACGACACTACTGCTCATCGAAAAGTCCCGACTTCATAAGATGGTGGAGCGCATCGACGATGCGGGACTCCGTGCTGGATTCCGATTTGCCGTGATGGCTGTCGTCATCTTCCCAATGCTGCCTTCGGGGCCTTATGGCCCCCTGGGAGGAGTGCGGCCACGCCAGCTTTGGGCATTGGTATTGTTCTTTTCCGGTTTGAGTTTTGCCGGATATGTTACGCGCCGCTTTGTGGGTGCTGAGCGAGGATATCCGGTCACTGGAATGCTGGGCGGAATCATCTCGTCGACCAATGTCACTCTCTCCTTTGCGCGCATGAGCCGCGTTGAAGATTCAGCAAGGATTCCGCTGGCGTATGGCGTGATCGCGGCTTCCGCTGTAATGTTTGTGCGCGTTGGGATCGCGACTGCGGTTTTAAACCCGACGACGGCGCAGGCTGTAGTTCCTTACTTCGCCGCACCCTTTTTTGTCGCAGCATGCATAAGTTTTTGGGGCGTGGAAATATCGAGGGTCGCGTTCGGCACAGGAAGCAGTCGCGAATCCGCTGCAGCTGTGGACCGCCGTTCAAATGGCGTTGCTATTTCAGCTAGTCTTGTTCGGCGTACGGTGGGCGCAGGGTATTTGGGGGCAAGCGGGAATTTTTGTTTCCGCAGGAGTTCTCGGATTCGCGGATGTGGACGCATTGGTGATTTCGATGGCGAAGAACGCAGGCGTTCAAGTGCCGGCCCAAATCGCAGCTCGGGCAATTGCTTTCGGTGTCTTGACGAATATGATTTTGAAGTTGGTTGTCGGAGTTCTTATAGGAGTTAAGAGGTTCCGCTGGATTGCCGGTATTGGGCTGGCGGCGATCGCCGTGGCGTTGACGATATCCTTGCTCATATTGGCTTAGGGCGACTCCGCTATGTCTCAGTATCTCGTGATATGAGCCGTTCCATATTTCGTCTGCCGGCGACTGGAGAGACTGCCGGTTTGCGCGCCTGCGCGGGATGGTTCCAATTCATTTCCCAATTTCTCACACCCGGCCGCGACGACATGGTGCATCTTTTGTATCGTGATATATTCCGAAGAATGACGGCGGCCGCTCTCTCACGGATAGCGCCCACATGTTTTGGGCGGACAACAGGGCTGGTGGTGGCGTTTGTGGTTTGCCTCGGGAGTGGTGCGGTCGCAAGCCAAAAGCAAGAACCACGCCCGGCCACACAGAAAACGGACATTAAGGCTGGAGCCAAAACGTTCGGGAAGTATTGCGCCTCGTGCCACGGAAAGCAGGGCAAAGGAGACGGCCCGGTTGCCGCAACGTTAAAAATTCCTCCGTCGGACTTGACGGTTCTTGCGAGAACGTACGAGGGCAAGTTTCCGCGCGGCTATGTATCCGCAGTGCTGATCTTCGGCAAACGCGTCGCGTCACACGGATCGAACGATATGCCGGTATGGGGCGCCAAATTTCGCAAGATCGATCCGGAGCACGACCGAAGTGGCCAAAAACACATCGACGACCTGATCGCCTACCTCGAGTCCATTCAGGCCAAGTAAGTTTGATAAAGGATTGATCTATCGCTCCGCTCCCCGAAGAGTGATGAGCTAAAGTATCCAGATGGACGGCACGACCACAGCATGATCAAAATCGAAAAAGTACAGGACGGGTACCTGGCCCACGTGACGTCTCCTCATATTCAAGAGGAATGGAAGAGTCCTACGTTGAGTTGCTCGGAGCTCGTCAAAGAATTGAGGTTCCGAGGAGTGCACACAACCAGTATCTCAGATGCATTCTACGAAGCGGATCCGAATTGGCTTCAGAATCCGGACTGATGATGCTTGGATCACTCCAAGAGCATGAACAAAATAGCGACTGCGGTCGTCCTGTCAGGGTGTAGTAATCGCGTAGTAGTCCGGCATCAGCCGCACCGCGCTTCTGGATGGACCTCGCTAGCGCTATAATTTGCGGATAATGTTCCTAGCGGAGTTTCTTGAGATCAAAAACGAAGGTGATGGTTTTTGGCTCAGGAGTGCGAACTTCAATCGTTACTTCTTCCGGAGCAACATCTTTTGCGTTATACACCAGCAAAACCTTGGCACCATCGAGCACCGAACTCTTACCCTTGGCGGGCATTGAATAGATAGGATTGCTGTGAATGGAGCGAGGGGCAACAACCCTTCCGCGTTGTTTCAGATCAAACCGAAAGTTTCGCCAGAAGTTCTCGGGCCGCAGGGACGTGGAAACGTCGGGAGAGTTGTGATTTCGGTTTGATTCGTGAGTTTTATAGGCGGCCGGCAGAACCAGCTTCATCTGAACGTCAACTGTGTCGCCTCGCTGCTGATAATCTTTTAGCGCCTGTTGTTCCGTGTAACTCCTGCTGCCGTTTCGACGCGTTAGATCGACAACTTGAGCGAATGGAGTAAGTAGTTGGATTTGAGTAACGAAGCAGCTCACCTCAGGAACCGTGCATGGAGTTATATACGGGGCGAAAAACTCTGCAGTAGCCCGATCATTTCGCCGGCCTATCACATAAGCCTCGTGGATGGCATCGAGCGGCAGTGGGTACTGATATGCATTCAGCGCTTGGGCCGCCAAACAAGTGACAAAGACAAGCCCGACAAAACCGCGCGAATTCCCAAAACGGTTATTCACGGCGACCATCCCGGAAGCGGAATGTAACCGACAAAGTGCACGGAGCATTTCGGACAAATTCAACGCGGACGCAGAAAAAGTGTGGGCGTCCACCCCAGAAGTATGCTAGCCGGAAGATCGGTGAGTGTCATCCTCGAGGACACGGCCTCCCGGTCATTTCTGCCTGCGTCTGGCGATCAGCTTACGGAGGCCCATTTCCCCGAGCGGTTGGTCATTTTTGTCGAGACGGAATCCTAGCCGCAGGTCTTGAAGGAAGTTTCTGTCGTAACGGAGATGGACGAGAGCGACGATCAGCATGGCAAGGAACGCGCCGATCCCTGCCAGCAGCATGTCCTTTTGTGCGTCCCAAGCATCTCCCTGGCTTCCGAGAAACGCCAGACCTGACTTAGGATCGACCTTCGCGGCTACGATCCATTCGATAATTTCGTAGATGGCGGACAACGCGAGGGTCACGTCCAAGGGCAAGTAGTAGCCCCATAGACCTCGTACCTTGGCAATGCGGACGAAGGCCTCGCGCACGGGGTAGGCCAGGAGGAAGCCGAAGGAGAAGTGCACCAGGCGATCGTACATATTGCGCTCGGCTCCGAACCAATGCTGAAGGGCATAGCCGAAGGGCACAAGCGAGTATGTGTAATGCGAGCCGATCACGTGCAGGGTCCCGAATAAGGCGATTAGGGTGTAGGAAACGTTTGACAGCTCGAAATAGCGGCCCAAAAAGAGAATCAAGGGGAAGAACAGGAAGACTAGGTAGTTTTCCAACAGCCAGTCTTCTCGAAACACAGGCTTTATCGCCGCCCACGTCCAGACCGCCACAAATGCTGCCAGCAAGAATCTCGTGTAGATCATGATTGACGACCCTCGCTCCTAGTTGCTTGTCTCGAGTTCGGGTGGCCTGTCCGCTTCGTGGAGTACGGCGAAGCCGCTGTCATCGAAACGGGGCCAGCCCAACGTTCATTGCCCGCGTGATAGATGTTGCTGAGCATACGGATGTTGATGTGGTCCTCGAGTCTGACGACTGGCCCAGGTTCAACGCAAGAATCTATTCTTGGTTCGGCTGATCGCCATGGTTATTGTGGAGGGCAGGGTTGTTCACGAGATTGCATCAAGGCGAGAGAGCCAGCGGGAAGAATCTGTGATGACCCCGGCGTTCGCAATGCGAATTTACATTCCATTCGCGGTCGAATTGTCGATTCCCGACGATCTTCCCTATCATTTGTCTTGTATCGACTCGAGATAATCGCACAGATTCTTGATGCGCTGGCGGACCGCAGACTCATTGTAGTTCTCGAGGTACTGGAAGATGGGTCCCCACACCGGCATCTCGGACGAGCCGTGAGCCGAATAGCCGGGACCGAACCGAAGGACGTTGGTGACGTATTCCCTCGGAAAGTTTCCGCCATGCGCTCGAGCGAGTGTCGTCAGATTCGGCGGCGATTTGCGGAGCGACGTCGCGACGGGACCGCGGCCTTTGCCGTCGGAGCCGTGGCACGCCGCACAATATTCCTTATACATTTGGCGACCGGACGGAACATACGCGGGCGGAAACTGGACCTTGTCGTCCTTTGAGGTGGATGCTGCTACGGACGGATTCGACTGGGGATTTCCGGCGCCCGCGACGCAGATCACAAGGAGAAACACGACGATCAGAGTGATGCGCGTGATCATCCGGGTCTCCTTTCTAAACTCTCGACCAATTCGTTCGACTCTGAATCAACGAGCCAAAAGTTCTTCAGCGGGTCGGACCAAGGGGTCCATAAGGACGGGGCAGGTCAACGAGCGCGCGATCAAGCAACCTTCATGCGCTTTTTCGAGTATCCGTTTCCCGCGTTCCAGTTCGTCGTTATAGGCGGTCATAAGCGCAGGCCGCAGCGCGATTTCCGTAAACTGTAGCTTTCCGTCGACTTTTCCGAGCTTTCCTTCGACGCACAGGTGAAGGCTCACGAATTCCATCTTCGACGCGGCGGCAATCGCGTAAAACGTCGCGATGAAACACGACGCGACGGCGGCCACGAGAAAATGCTCGGGAGTCCAGAAACCGGTTTCCCCCTTGAATTCTGGAGGGGCCGAGAAGTGGATGGATGGATGGATGTCCTTGGCCGATACGACTCCGTTCCTACCGGCCTCCCATTTTGCGGTGACATGATATGCATGAGTTTCATTCATTTGTGTAACTCCCATGCGAAAGGTATTTTTCAATTGCAGGATAGCCGCGTTCGGAATGACGGTCCGTGCGAGCCGGCACCGACGACCGTGACGCCCGTCACCGTCACTTCCGCCTGTTGCTAACGTTAGAGTGTATTTTTTTGGTTCAGTAGGTACTTTTCCAGTTCAACGGCACAGAAGATCACGGCTGCAAAAGCGGCTGTGGCCGCAAGGTCAACGGAGGATAAAGCCGTGGTTCTGAAAACTTGTCGCAAGTTTTCAACATAGAGCAGTGCAAGCTGAAGAACGATGGTGAGGCAGACGGCGGCAAGCAAGGGCTTGTTTGAAAACAAGCCCGCGCGAAAGAGCGATTGACGTCCGGAACGAATTGCTAGGATGTGCGCCATCTGGGAGAAAGTCAGCGTCGTGAAGATCATGGTTTGCCAATTGGGGTCGTTCGCCTTCCAGTACCAATAGCCGATTCCGAGGGAAAGTAGACCCATCAGCATTCCGACCCACACGATGTGACGTCCCATGCCGCGTGCGAAGATGCTTTCTGACGGCGGATATGGTGGGCGCTGCATCGTATTGGATTCGGGTGGTTCCGCACTTAAGGCGAGGGCTGGTAATCCGTCGGTCACTAAATTCATCCAAAGGATCTGCAGCGGAAGCAATGCAAGGGGCATGCCGAAAAACGGAGCCGCAAGCATGACCCAGATCTCCGCAGTGTTCGTAGCAAGGATGTATTTGATGAACTTGCGGATATTGTCGTAGATGACGCGGCCTTCCTCGACTGCGGCGACGATCGTTGTGAAATTATCGTCCAGCAGCACCACGTCAGCGGCGGCCTTGGCCACATCGGTTCCGCTCACTCCCATTGCGACGCCGATGTCTGCTTTCTTGAGCGCGGGTGCATCGTTCACTCCATCGCCCGTCATGGCGACGATATGTCCAGTATGTTGAAGGCTCTCGACGATTCTAAGTTTGTGTTCCGGGGAAACTCTGGCATACAGCGGCACGCGCTCCGACCGACGCTGTAGGTCGGCAGAGGTCAACTGGTCGATTTCGGGTCCCGTTAGAAAGGGTTCCGTCTTCATGATTCCAAGCTCTGCGGCGATGTACCGCGCCGTCAGAGGATGATCGCCCGTTATCATGACGGGCCGAATTCCCGCTTTCTTACAAACGGAAATGGCATCGGCTACTTCGATTCGTGGCGAATCCACGATGCCCACCATTCCAAGAAAGGCAAGTTTGTTCTCGACGTCTTGGCCGTCCATGTCCTCCGGAAGCGAATCCAGGAAACGAAACGCCACACCGAGGATGCGCATACCGTTTGCGGCGAGTTCATTATTTGCAGCCAGGATTTTTCGGGTCCGTCCTTCCTGCAATCCTTCCACTTTCCCACTGACCCAGGCTTTGTCGCACAGTGGAAGGAGTGCCTCGACACTCCCCTTGGTGAAGGCCACGAAAGCCGGGGAGCCGCCATTCATTGCAGACCGTACCACCACGGGCAATAAGGAAAGATCGAACGGAATTCTCTGGATCGTGGTCATCCGCTTTCGTTCGGAAGAGAACGACACTTCTCCGGCCCGCGGCAAGACTTGTTCCAGGGCGTTCTTTTCCAGGCCAAACTGCAGAGCGGCGACGAGCAGCGCCGCCTCAGTCGGGTCACCGATGGCGACGCTGCCGTTTGGGTTGTTTGGGTCGGCTTGCATCACGGCGTCGTTGCAAAGCGCGGCGCCCGTGAGCAAGAGTCCTAGTCCAGAGTCTGCAGGCTCCGCGTTTCTAAAGATTTTGTCGTGGGTGTGAAGTTTGTTGATTTGTATCGTGCGGTCTGGAAGTTCGAGTACGGTCACGGCCATCCGGTTTTCGGTGAGCGTTCCAGTCTTATCTGAGCAGATCACATTCACCGAGCCGAGCGCTTCGACAGCCGACAATTTGCGGATGAGCGCTTTTCGTTTGAGCATTCGTTGCGCCCCGAAAGTCAGAGCGATGGTCACTACCGCAGGCAGCCCCTCCGGGACGGCGGCCACGCCTAGACTCACCGCGGCCAAGAACATGAGTTTGAGGGGTTCGCCGCGCAGCAGTCCGAGGACAAAGATCAGAGTCACAATCGCGAGGGCGGCGGCCGCAAGCATCTTGGCGAGCTGATTGAGGCGGCGCTGCAACGGCGTAGGCGCGCGATCGACGGCGTGGATGAGCTGAGCGATTCGTCCCAACTCGGTGTACATTCCCGTTTCGGTAACCACGGCCTCGGCGTGCCCGTTGATGACGAACGTTCCCATGAAGATCATGTTCCGGCGATCCCCGATGGGGAGTTCGGACCCCGGCAGCGCGCGGTCCGTCTTGCGGACAGGTAGTGATTCGCCGGTGAGGGAAGCTTCTTGGGTTTGAAGGTTCGTGCTAGCCAGAATGCGGCAGTCTGCCGGCACGAAGTCCCCCGCTTCAACCAGGACGATGTCGCCGGGGACCACGAGGGATGAAAAAACCTCCTGTGCGCGCGCATCGCGGCGCACCCGAACGTGAGGGACAGCCAGTTTCTTCAAGGCGACGAGCGCCTTTTCCGCGCGGTATTCCTGCGCAAATCCGAGCAGCGCGTTGAGGACGACGATGGCGCCAATTGCGATGCTGTCGCTGTAGTCTCCGAGGAATATGGAAACGGCGGCGGCGGCGAGGAGGATCAGCATCATGAGGGAGGTCAACTGCTCCCAAACAATCAGCCACCCGCTCTTGAGCCCGCGTCCCTCCAGTTCGTTGCTTCCGTAGGTGGAAAGTCTTTCTGCGGATTCCGGGGTGGTCAGGCCCACGGATGCATCGGTCTTGAGAGCTTCGAGGACAACATTCGCTTCCAGTTCATGCCACTTGAGCGCGGTTCGAGGGGCACTTGGTCCTCTGGCGGAAAAGCGATCTGCGAGGGGAGAAACGCATGGAGTATCGCGATTAGGCGTGTTGGACATGAAGCTGATGTCCCGGGACGAATCCGGTTTGTAGCGGCCGTCCCGAACGAGTCTAGCTTGCTTCCACTGCGGCGGGCCATCCGGTGACGCTCCTTACGTGTTTTCGTGACTTACGTCACAGCTTCAATGGAGTTCAAGGAGTATCGATGATTTAGAAGCGGGTGCTTGCGGCCCGACTTTGAGGAGGCCACATGAGAGTCGTACTCGCACACAACGGGATTTCGCCCTGCGGCGAAGTGGTGAAAGCCGCCGCGGCTAGGCCGTGGCCTTCTGGTTCGTCTTTTTGTCTTCTGAATGTGCTGGACCCATATCCATTCGTTCGAGCTCCATTGCTGTTGGAGCGGGCCAAAGCTCATGTCCGTGAGAACCTGGAGAGATCGGCCGGTTGTTTACAGAATCTCGGAGGGACCGTGGCGACGGAGATCGCTCTGGGCAGTCCCCGCCGGGGGATCAATGCGTTTGCCAGAGATTGGCAGGCTGACTTGGTCATGGTGGGCTCAAATGAGCTCCGGGACTGGGAGCGTTTGGTTCTTGGAAGCACGGCGCGTTCAGTCCTTCGGCACGCACCGTGCTCCGTTGAGATCGTGCGTCCGGTGCGGGAGAGCACCAATGCAGAAGCCAAGGCAGGTATGAAGATTCTCGTCGCAACAGACGGGTCGGAATATTCGATGGCTGCTTTGCGTTCGATCGCTGAGCGTCCCTGGCCAGCCGGCAGCGAGGCGAGGATCATCAGCGTCCCGGAATTTCTTCCGTTGAAGGAGTTTTCCTATCTCAACGCGCGAGAGGTTAGCGACTTGGGAGCAGCTTCCGAAGAGGAAGCTGCGATCTGTGCAGCCAAGGGCGTCGAAGTTCTGGCGGGCTCTACGTTAAGGGTGTACTCAAACGTGCCCATCGTAAGAGACTGGGTTTTTCAAGTGATTTTGGACGAGGCCGAAAAGTGGAAAGTGGATGTGATCGTCCTCGGTTCCCATGGGCGCAGCGGATTCGACCGAATGGTTATGGGGAGCGTTTCGGAAGCGGTGGCGCTCCACGCAAAGTGTTCCGTCGAAGTGATCCGGCGCCAGCATGCCTGCGAGGCTGGGTAGACTCTAGGAAGCACAATTCGATGCAAGGATGGGTCTTGGATTGCGGTGCCTAAGTAAACGGAAAAGATTGGGTTAGGGTAGTACCGCAATTTCTTGGACTCGTTTCTGATCGTACATGGAAGATCTCGGACTCGACTTTTACCGGACAACGAGAACTGAACAGTGCGCGTGCACCGCGACACTTTCAGCGACGCTTCCCATAAGGAAGCGATCCAGGCCGTGCCGACCGTGCGAGCCAAGGACGATGAGGTCCGCCTGCCAAGTCTTGGCGGTGTCGAGGATGATGGACCTAGGGTCTCCCGTAGGGTTTGAGTTCTGGGCGAGGACTGTCAAACCATTTTGCGTCAGCATCTTCCGAGCCCCCTCGGAGGCAGCAACTGCGCGTGCGCGTGCGGTAGTCAGCAGTTCTTCGAGAAGACTTGCGGGATAAATGGCTGCAAGGGAGGACACTTCCACCGGGATGGGCATTGGCACGAGCTCTTCCACACTCAGAATCTTGAAAACCGTGCCAACGGGCCACGGCCTTGAGGCAGTCGCGCGCTCAGCAGCGACGGAATACTCGCTTCCGTCTGTTGCCAACAAGACCTTCATCGGATGAGAAGAAGGAGCCCGGTCGCCTGCGGGATAGCGCACGATCTCGACCGAGCAGCTCGCTGTTCTTAGGATGCCTTGCGCTACGCTACCGAGAAAGAACCGGCCAACGGCGCTATGTCCGTGCGAACCGGCAACGATCAAATCCGCGCCCCAGTCCTGGGCGTAACCAGAAACAACCCTGCGCGGAGACCCCATGAGGACTTGGGTAGTGGCCGTCTGCTTTGCGCAGAGAAGCTTCGCCGCACCTGCTTTGACCACTTGCTCGCACTCACGCTTTGCATCTGCGACGAGGGCGGGCAGCTCCGAAAAACGGTCAACCTCCACCGCACTGACGATGCAGAAAGCGGTATTCGAAGGCCAAGGGCGTGCAGCAACTTCTTCAAGAACACGTCGCGAGGCCGGAGAGGAGTCGATGGCGATCAGGACTTTCATTTGGGATCTCCGATTCGTTGCGCCACTAAGCGCTCCATTCGTTTGAAAGCTCGTGGCAGGTTTGAGAGTGACAATCCTCGGGTCGTGCGACAGTGACGCCGGTCACATTCAGGGGTGGCCAGAATCACGGCAAACAGCACGGGCTATCGGCAAACTGTGCTCTGGAGGACTCGTATGGAGATCACTCTTCCAGTCAGCAAAAGAATTGCTCTTAAGAATATTCTGTTCCTGACAGATTTTTCGGATCCGTCGGGGACGGCCCTTCAATATGCGACCATGATGGCGCGCGCCTACGACTCAAAGGTGACTGCGCTGCACGTTGTGGTTCCCTCCATTTACACGTACATGGCCGGGGAAATGTCTGCGAGCGTGTTGGACGCCGAGGACGACACTGCCCAAAAAGAAATGGGAAGGGTTCAAGCTGAGCTCGCCGGGCTTCCGAACGAAGTGATCATCCGACGAGACACCGCCGTATGGCCATCGCTCGCGAAGTTCCTGCACGAGCAGGAAATCGATTTGATCGTACTCGGGACTCACGGACGCACCGGATTGAAGAAAGTGATATTCGGTTCAACCGCCGAGGAGGTGTTCCGCCGGACGACTATCCCGGTACTCACGGTTGGACCGGCCGTGCGAAGACCTGCCCACAGCGGCGCACAGTTTCAGTGCGTGCTGTTTGCCACCGATTTCAATTCCGTTTCGAATGTCGCGGCTTCGTATGCGATGTCTCTGGCACAGGAAAACCAATCCAGGCTGGTTCTTCTGCACGTGCTACCGACGCCGAAATTGGGAAAAAGCAACAGATCCGTCGCCCTCTCGGTAGCCGAAGCTTTGCACCGACTGCAGGATGTGCTGCCTCGCGATGCAGAACTGTGGTGCCGACCGGAACCGGTCGTAGAACATGGAAAGCCGGGCGATCAGATTCTTGCTACCGCCGAACGCCGCGGAGCAGACTTGATCGTTTTGGGAGTGCGCGGAATGGACAGCCTCGCCGAGTTGGCCGCTCGGACTGACCGGGCCATCGCGTATGAGGTCATCGTGCACGCGTCTTGTCCAGTGCTTACGCTTCGCGGTTAGAAACGATTCTGGCCCGGTCGAAGTCCTGGTAGGCAAAAGGGGGTTAGACTTAATTATCTTCAATACAGCCTTGACCGGAACGAGTAGGAAGCCAGCCTTCCTCTTACGCGAGCGCAGGTTTCACATGATCACCATCCTCGGTGCAGGCGGCGTCATAAGCAATGAAGCGGTTAAACTCCTCGCCGTTCAGAAGCAGCCGTTCAGACTCGTAGCTCGACACGCACATCCCGTGCCTAGCGCTACGGAAACGATCTCCGCCGACCTCTCTGACAAGGATCAGGCAATCCGCGCCGTGGCGGGTTCGAGCATCGTCTATCTTCTCGCTGGTCTCAAATACGATCACAGACTGTGGGCGGAAATGTGGCCGCGAATCATGGCCAACACCATTGAGGCTTGCAAGCGTTCGGGCGCGAAGCTGATTTTCTTCGACAACGTGTACATGTACGGAAAAGTCAGCGGCACGATGACAGAAGAGACTCCGTTCAATCCTTGCAGCAAGAAGGGGGAAGTCCGCGCGAAGATCGCGACTTCACTGATAAACGAGTGGAAGAACGGCGGCCTCACTGCGATGATCGCACGGGCAGCCGACTTCTATGGACCGGAAACACCCAATGGTCTGCCGAACGTTTTGGTGTTCGAGCCATTCGCCAAGAATCAGAAAGCGTCGTGGCTGGCCAATGATTCTGTACCGCACTCCTACACTTACGCGCTAGATGCAGCCCGAAGTCTAGTCGCACTGGCCGAAAGCGAATCTGCGTGGAATCAAACCTGGCACGTTCTGACCACGCCGAATCCGCCGACTGGGAAAGAGTTCATCGCCATGGCCGCCAAAGAGTTCGGCATGGCTCCAAGATACCGAGTCCTGAGCCGGCCAATGGTTCGTGTCATGGGGTGGTTCAATCCGTTGGTCGGCGAAGTTTATGAGATGCTCTACCAGAACGACTCGCCCTATCTCTTTGATTCTTCCAAGTTTGAGAGAGCTTTCAGGTTCTCCTGCACGCCTTACATAGAAGGAATTCGTTCCACTGCCGCCTCGTTCCAGAAAGTTGCTTCGTCGGCGGAGTAGAGAAGGTGTGCGAACCTGCCTCCCGGTAGGACGTTGAATCGCTCTTTCGGGGATTGTCCGCAAACCAAAGGTAGGACCTGAACGACCAAGTCAGGTACCCGCAGCGTGCGAGCGAACCGCAGGCTTTCTCTGGCCGTAAAGTCTTTTCAATGCCCGGACGATTTCCTCGGCCGAAAGCTCACGGCAACCTTGCCACTTATTCAGGTCTCCGTGAGTGATGATATCGTCCATGGAAAGGATTCCCTGAGGCACGCCTTGCTCGTTCACGACAGGAAGGCGGCGGACTTGTTTCTTTGCCATGGTCTGCAGGGCTTCGTGGATTTCATCCTCCGGTTTGCACGTGACTACGTTCTTTGTGGCGATCTCTCCGACCGTAAGTTCTCCTGCCAAGCGGTTTCTGGTTCCCAAAGCGATTGAAATGTCACGGTCCGTGACAATTCCTTCGAGCTTTCCGCCAGTTCCGGTAACGGGCAACATTCCGCAGTTGTGGACCCACATCAGTTCGACGGCCTCACCCACGTTTGTGCCGGCAGTGCAACACACGGCCGACTGAGTCATGACATCCTTTACTTTCATGGCGGGCCTGCCTTTTTGGCGGTGACAAAAGAACCAGCTTTCTACGCTCCGCCAATCGCTTCGAGAGCGGGCCGGTTCGAAATCATCAGGGTCGAACCCTGCAACGCAACAAGCTCACGGCTTTTGAATTCGCTGAGCGTCCGGGTAACGGTTTCGCGTGTGGTGCCGATGAATGCTGCGATTTCCTCGTGGGTCAAAGGAAACTTTATCGATGCGTCCTGATTGGAGTCTTTTGCCTCCGGAGACCATTCCAGGAGGAGACGCGCCAGCTTCTCGGGTGCTGAGGTCGAAAGTCCGACCGTACGCAACTGCTCACAGGCGCCGCTGTAGAGCGTAGTGAACTGCTTTACCACATTTTGGTAGACCTCCGGATGCTTGCCGACAAAGTGCAGGAAGTCGTCGCGCCGCACAAAGGCCACTTGGCAGGGATGCAAGGTTTCGGCAGTGACTTCGTACGGACTGCCCGACATAGTCGCCATGAGTCCGAGGATTTCGCCGGGCTTCGCAATTCTGAGAATCAGCGTTTTTCCGCCGCTGGAGCTGATCGAGAGCTTCACCTGCCCTTCGCAGAGTACAAAGACGCCACGAGGATCCTGCTTTTCGAGAAACAGAACGGCACCTGCCGGATACGTGGCCGACGACCTTGCCTTATTGAAGTCGGCCAAGGCCGTCGGGCTGAGCTGGCAAAAGAAGCCTTGCCCCCGCACTTTGCAGGACTGGCAGTTTTCAGGGAGTTCGAAACCGTAGGGGCCGCGCATTTTAGACTCCTTTTTGTCCGTTTTTCTCAGACTCTCGCATTGCGTCTTCCACGAAATATCTTGTCAGAGGCGAATCTGCCAAAAAGTGAGCGTTGGTCTTTCGATAGATCTCGTGCAAAAGGCCTCTTCCTTTGGCATCGACGAAGCCGACTCCCCGAAGATCGAGATGCAGCTCTTTTGCGCCGAGCGATGGCACAACAGATTGGTAGGTTCGCTCGAATTCCTCGACCCAGGGTCCGACGATCTTCCCTTCAAGCTTGATGGTTTGATTCTTCTCGCCGTCCTGAACCGTGATTCTGAGCATTTCCGCCTGACTCTCTTGCCTGACCAAGAAGGTAAGGCAGGTCACACGCCAAAGTGCGAACGATCACAGCACGGGGAGTATCTGCTTCAAATGGCGAAACTTACGCGATGGTATGAGCAGAAGCGGCTGCCGGTGGCGTGCGATGGATCACGAGGTGACGAGACGGAGTTTCGTCCCGAGACTAAATGTAGTCTCGACGCTGAATGCGCAGTTTCTTGATCTTGGAGTTTAGGGTGGTGCGTTTTAGACCGAGGCGCTCCGCTGCACCACCGGACCCGCCGATCATCCCCTTACACTCCCGAAGAATGCGAAGAATGTGTTCGCGTTCCGCCGTCTCAAGGTATGTGTCGGCCGAGCCGGAAGATTCTTCGATGGCTTCGAGTTCTGCGAGTGGGGCGCGCAGCACCGACCCGGGCGTGAGAATAACGGACCTTTCGATAAAATTCTCGAGTTCGCGCACATTGCCCGGCCAGTGCCATTTGAAGAGGGTATTCATCGTCTCGCTCGGAATGGTTTCGATATGCCGGCCCATGCGCTTGGAATGGCTGGCGAGAAAATACTGGACGAGAAGAGGGATATCCTCGCGGCGCTCGCGAAGCGGAGGAATCGTTACGGGGAAAACGCGAAGCCGGTAGTATAGGTCGCTGCGGAACTGTCCTGCGTTCACCATCTTGGCCAGGTCGCGGTTTGTGGCGGCCACGAGACGAACATTTACTGGGATCGTTCGAGTGCCTCCGACCCGTTCGAATTCCTTTTCCTGCAAGGCCCGCAGTATTTTCGGTTGTAGTTCCGCAGGAAGATCACCTACCTCGTCCAGGAAAAATGTGCCCTGATGGGCGAGTTCGAGGCGTCCGATTTTCTGAGCGATCGCACCGGTAAACGCGCCCTTCTCGTGGCCGAACAATTCGCTTTCAAGAAGGCCGGAGGGAATTGCGGAGCAGTTGAGTCTAACGAACGCTTTATCGCGACGCGGACTCAGTTTATGGATAGCACGGGCGATTAGCTCCTTGCCAGTCCCAGTCTCTCCGAGGATGAGGACGGTGGCATCGGTTCCCGCCACGTCCTCCACCTGCTTGAGCACTCGTTTCAGTCCAGCGTTTTCTCCGACGATTTCCTCGAACTGGTGGGTAGTGAAAAGTTCTTCTTCAAGATAGCGCTTTTCTTGCTCGCTTCGGAGTAAAGCTTGTTCAATTTCTTTTTTTTCAGAAAGATCGCGAATGACGCTCAGGACAACCTGACCTTCGGGGCCTTCAACCGGACCAAGCATGATGTCGACCGGAAATTCGCTTCCGTCTTTACGGAGCCCGTACAACTCGAGCCCGGCGCCCATGGTACGTACGCGTGAGTGAGCGGCGTAGTCGGCACGATGCTTGGGATGGGTTGACCGAAACCGTTCGGGAATTAGAATTTCAACAGTCTGACCCAGCAGTTCCGAACGGGAATATCCGAAGAATTTCTCGACCTGTGCGTTGACTTGCGTGATTTGTCCTTCGCGGCTAGTTACCACGATCGCGTCTGGCGAGAATTCAAATAGCGATCGAAATTGCTGTTCACTTCGCCGCAATGCTTGCTGGGCGAGTCTCTTCTCCGAAACGTCGCGGACTACAGCGAGCACCAGTTGGTCCCCAGCGATTTGTAGAGGGCTGAGCATGATGTCCACCGGTATTTCGGTGCCATCCTTGCGTCGGCCAAAGAGCTCTAGTCCGGCTCCCATGGCACGCACTCGAGGTCGTGACGAGTAAGCGCTGCGATGTTTGGGGTGGACGGAATGAAATCGTTCAGGGATTAAGAGTTCGACTGGCTGTCCGATCAGTTCGTGACGCGCGTAGCCAAAAAGACTCTCTGTTTGTGCGTTCGCCCGCAAAATCACTCCGGCGTTATCTGCGACGAGCACGGCGTCGGGCGATGACTCGAATAGTTTCTCGAACAGGCCAATGGAATTAGGGAGCCAAGCCTTGTCGGGTGTTTCGCCAGTCACGCTTCGCAACCCTCGGAAGAAGAAAGACTTGATACACGCCGCCTGTGGAAGCTCCTCGGCCGATGTTACCGCGGCGGCAGTCGTCCACACCGGCAGCCGGGAGGTACCCGGAGTATATCGCAGAGTTCGCCGTTGAGGCTTGCGTGACGGAACGCACGGCGATTCGTGACGTTCATCACTGAACGATGACAGTGTTCGGCCCAACGTGAGGGTGCAAGGGAGTTTGCCATGACTAACGACACGCGAAAACTGCTTACCGCCCTCAAGAAAGAGTTGGAGTTCCTGGAGAAGGGCGGATACCGCAGCACGGCGCGAGCGCCTTGGCGGCCAAAATTTGTGTTTCAAGATTCTCCGACGTGTTTGAATTGTGATCCTACTCTCGCGCCGAGGCCATGCAGTGAGTGCATCCTTACGCAGCTCGTGCCGGAGGACATGCAACGGAAGAAATTTCCCTGCCGCTACATTCCCCTCAACGAACGCGGAGAGACAATCGATTCTTTCTACCGGTTTGGAACGCAAGAAGAACTGGAACCGGAACTAAGACGCTGGCTCAAGGCTACGATTGAACGCGTCGAGAAACAGAAAGCCAAAGAACAACTGGCCGCGGAACCTGCTGAAATCCACGTACGGGCAACCGGAAGGTTAATCGAATGACGCTCGAACATAAGCGGAAGGGAACTCATGTTTTCGGAGTGCGCAAATCCGGACTGCAAGAAACCGTTTGACTATCGAGAAGGGCGCTTTTTTCGATTTAACAAAGCGTATCTAGCTGGCGGCAAACGTCCCAATACCCATTGTGTGCAGCACCTCTGGCTGTGTGGAGTCTGTTCGGAAAAATACACACTCGCCTATCAAGAAGGATGGGGCGTCGTGATGACATTGCAGTGCGTGGACCTTCCGGAGGAGCAGGATTCCCGCAGATTCGTCGCGGTGCCCTGATTCGCGCGCCCGCGATCAGAATTTGCCGGCGACGCCAGCCTCCAATTTCACATCATCTCGCATTGGGCTTTTCGGGGATACGTTAGTTTCTTGGACAGTCGGCATTCGCCATGTTACTGAGCCGGCATGCGCTGGGTATCGAAAAAAGAGCCATTGAGAGCGATCGGTAAGGACGCGCCCTCATGCCGGGTAGTCGGGAGGATCTGTGTCCAGAAATACCCGGACCTGACACCCGCTGATGCCGGAAATGGAATGACGCCAGGCGCGCATCTTCACGTCTCTCCCGTTCAGCAGCGTTGGGAATCACTTCCCGACGATTCGCTTAAATTGCAATCAGCTCCGGACAGTCAAAACCGGGCAAGGCGCGCGGGAAACGACCTTGTGCGCAGTAGCAATCGGGAGATGGGTCGCTGCGCCGGGTACGCCTTCTTCCGGCTTCACGCCAAGAACGATCAGATTTGATTCCCGCAGGCGTGCGAACTCCAGAATCCTGTCCGCTGGATTGCCTTGCTCCACGAAATATTCCGGCTTGCACCAGGCCTGCGCCTCTTCGGGAACCAACTTGTGCAGAAGTTCACGCGCCGCTGTTGCCACGTCGGAAGCGGAAACGAGATCGCCCGGCTTCGGTTCTGGAATGATGTGCATAAGAACGAGACGTGCCTGAAACTCTTGCGCCAATGACACGGCGTAGTCTGCCGCTGCGGGTGATAGGGATGCGAAGTCGGTCGCGTAAAGGATCTCGCGGATTTCACCTGCATCTCGGGAAGAATCGGAGTGTGGACCGACCGTAAGTACGGGGCAGGTCACGGTCCGGAAAATTTCCTCGGCGACAGAGCCCATTAGAACTTTTCCTAGACCGGTGCGGCCTCGAGTCCCGATGACAACGAGATCAGTGTCGTTTTTCTGGATGGCTTCCTGCAACTGGGACTGGATGTCGCCCTCTTCGATGAGCGCGGTGGCACGGATGCCTGCAAACGTGTCGAGAAGCTCATCCCGCAGCTCTTCATTCTGCTTTCGTGTGGTTTCTCCATCCGGCCACGACATGGGCTGGGTCATGGGATTCACGGCGGGCGGGCGCACGTGTAGCGCGACCAGGTCAGCGTCGTAATGTTTCGCGAGGCTCTTGACGTAAGGGATGGCCTGCGCTGCAGCTGGCGAGAAGTCGGTTGCAAACAGGATGTTGCGGAAACGTACGGCGGTTCGAGCGGTAGCGGTTTTCATGGACTGTATCCTCACTAACGCATTCTTCCCTGGGCCGCGTTAAGGAAGCTGTGACGGGCGTCACCGGGGACCGTGACGGAGCACGCATTCCGGAGTAGTGGCCTGAGGATAATGTGAGCGAGAGCACGTGCTCGCACAGGTTTCAGGCGCGAGGTGCTCTAAACGGGAGCTGGCAGGCAGATGAGTCTCATCACGACCGACATTACGCTGGATTCCGTGCGGCCGCCATCACCTGACCTCGGCTTGAGTCAGCGCGAAGCGGAGGAACGTCTCCGCGAAGTAGGACCGAACGATCCGTCGCCACGCAAGCGGGGGGCGCTCTTGACGGAGTTGCTCGTTCTCTTCGTAAATCCGCTCGTCATCATCCTGCTTATCGCCGTGCTTATCTCGATTGTCGTAGGGCAAGTTACCGATGCGGCCATCATCTTCGTGATCACGATGCTCAGCGTGTTGATCAATTTCATTCAAACTTACCGCTCGGAGCGCTCGGTCCGGAGATTGCGGGAGCACGTTAGCCTCACGGCATCCGTTCTTCGTGACGGAAACTGGCAGGAGCTTCGGCGCGAGACGGTTGTTCCCGGAGATCTCGTGCGGCTTTCGGCGGGCGATCTTGTTCCCGCCGATGGCTTTCTCCTGGAATCGCGCGATCTATATGTTCAGCAAGCGGCGCTCACGGGAGAGTCCATGCCTGCGGAGAAGCACGTGTCCTCCGCGACCGGGGAACCAAGTCCGGAGCTGCCAAACTGGGTGTTCTTGGGAACTTCCGTGGTCAGTGGAACGGCAACCGTTCGCGTCACGGCGACTGGCGCTCGGACTTCCTTCGGATTTATCGGTGCAAAATTGCGGGAACGGACAGGCGATACAGAATTTGAACGTGGATTAAAGCAGTTCGGCATGCTGATCATGCGCGCGGTCCTGTTTCTTGTCCTTTTCATTCTGGTGGTTCGCGTGGCGCTTCACAAGGACGCTTTCGAGTCGTTTGTATTTGCGGTGGCACTAGCGGTCGGGTTGACGCCGGAATTCCTGCCCATGATTACTTCCGTCACGCTTGGCAGGGGTGCCGTGCGCATGGCGCGCAAGCAAGTCATCGTGAAGCATCTTCCGGCGATCCAGAATTTCGGCAGCATCGACATTCTCTGTAGCGACAAGACGGGAACATTGACGACAGGAGTGATGACGCTGCACTCGGCGGTCGATGCCTTCGGACAAGCTTTTGAACGGCTTCTGCTCCTTGCGCAGCTCAATAGCAAGTTCGAGACCGGGATCCGCAGTCCACTTGACACCGCGATTCTGCAGAGCAAAGAAGTGAAATTGGATGGGTACGTCAAGTGCGACGAAGTTCCTTTCGATTTTAATCGGCGCCGGTTGTCGGTCGTCGTCGAGCGGTCGAACGCGCAGCGAACCGAGTGTCTTTTGATCACCAAGGGTGCGCCGGAGGGTATCGTCGAACTCTGCGATTCGTACGAAAGCGGTGGCCAAGAGCGACTCCTTGGGGCCGCAGAAAGGGAGCACGCGCGCAGGGTATACCAAGAGCTCTGCGAGAAAGGATTTCGGGTGCTGGCGGTCGCCTCGAGACGCGTAGATCGACGCGGTGGGTTCTCCTCGGCGGACGAGCATTCGCTGGTTCTTGCCGGATTCCTGGCGTTCGAAGATCCGCCAAGTCCTGACGCCGCCCATGCGCTCGCCCAGATGAAGCGCGATGGAATCGCAGTAAAGATTCTGACCGGCGATAACGAATTGGTAGCAAGACATGTATGCGACCAAGTCGGGCTCGACGCCCGTGCGATGGTGCTTGGTCCTGAAGTCGATGGAATGACCGAGCCGGCGCTGGGCCACGTTGCGGAGCAAACGACGGTGTTTGCTCGCGTCACACCGATGCAGAAGCTGCTCATCCTACGTGCGCTGCGGCAACGGGGCCACGTGGTTGGCTACATTGGTGACGGCATCAATGACGCACCATCGTTGCATGCGGCCGATGTTGGCATTTCAGTTGGCACCGCGGTAGATGTCGCCCGCGACGCGGCCGACATCATTCTTTTGCGTCCCGGACTTAGCATCCTTCACCGCGGAATTATCGAGGGTCGAAGGGCTTCCGGAAACGTTCTGAAGTATTTGTTGATGGACACCAGCTCGAACTTCGGAAACATGTTCAGCATGGCGGGAGCATCGCTCTTTCTCCCATTCCTCCCGATGTTGTCCACGCAGATTCTATTGAACAATTTCCTGTATGACGCTGCGCAGATCGCCATACCCACGGACAATGTCGACGAAGCGTATCTGCGTGGACCGCAACGCTGGGATATGCGACTGATCCGCAATTTCATGATTTTTGTTGGACCGATCAGTTCCCTCTATGACTTTCTGACCTTTTACGTGCTGCTGCACTTTTTCCATGCGCCGGAAACTCTGTTCCATACAGGTTGGTTTGTGGAATCGCTCGCCACTCAGACTCTTGTACTGTTTGTGATTCGCACGGCAGGGAATCCCTTAAAGAGCAGGCCCAGCGTATGGTTAACGGTGAACACGCTCGCCGTGGTGGCCATTGGGCTGGCTCTTCCATGGTCGCCTCTCGCTGGGCTTCTTGGTTTCACGGCATTGCCATTACCCTTCTTCCTGTTTCTTGGAGTTTCCACCATTACCTATCTCTTGCTGGTCGAAGCTGCCAAGCGCAAATTCTTCGCGGTCTCCCACCATCAGGCGGCGAGCTCAGCGGAGGCGGCCACGTGACGAATCCGCGACAGTCCGATACTTCGCTCCGTGGAGTCAGAGGGGTCGCGTTGGTGGCCGGGGTGGCAATTGCAGTCCATCTGGTGCTGCGATTTTCCGCCGCCGATCTGCGATCGTTCGCGAATGTTCCTTTGTATGTGGCGCTTGTGGTTGGCGGCCTGCCTCTGGTTGTGCAGCTTGGAAGAAAATTGTGGGCCGGAGAGTTCGGGTCCGACTTCCTAGCGGGAGTTTCGATTGTAACCGCCATCGTCCTTCGGGAATATCTAGTTGCCGCGATTGTAGTGCTCATGCTTTCGGGCGGCACCGCTCTGGAAGAGTTGGCAACGCGGCGGGCTTCTCGCGTGTTGGACGCCCTCGCCAGGCGGATGCCGAGCACCGCCCACCGAAAATCCGGCACGGAACTGGTTGACATCACCGTCGGCGAAATTCGCGTTGGCGAGACGTTAGTTGTCCTCCCTTACGAAATCTGCCCAGTCGATGGGGCTGTGATTGAAGGTCAGGGATCGATGAACGAGGCCTATTTGACTGGCGAGCCCTTCGAAGTCGAGAAGATACTGGGATCGATGGTCCTTTCCGGGGCACTCAACGGAGAGTCTCCACTGACGATCCGGGCCGAGAAGCTAGCCACGGATTCCCGCTACGCACGGATCATGCGCGTGATGGAGGATACCCAGCAAAGGCGACCGCAGCTGCGCCGGCTGGGAGACATGCTGGGAGCGTGGTATACGCCACTGTCCATCGGAATTGCGGTTGTCGCTTGGCTGGCAAGCGGTGAAGTTGAGCGCTTCCTGGCGGTACTCGTGATCGCGACGCCTTGTCCATTACTCATTGCCATACCGGTTGCAGTCATCGGAGCGATCTCTCTCGCCGCTAGGCGGGGCATCATCATGAAGAATCCAGCCGTCCTCGAGCAAATCGACTCGTGCCGTACGTTCATTTTCGACAAGACGGGAACGCTGACCTGCGGCAAGCCGTCGCTTACGCGAATCGTCTGCGCGTCCGGATTCAAGGAGTCGGAGGTTCTGGCCGCAGCCGCCGGCCTTGAACGATACTCGAAGCATCCGCTGGCAGCCGCCATTCTGGAGTTTGCAAAGCAGCGGGGCGTTGCATCTGCCGTTGTTTCCCGGGTCAACGAGTCGCCCGGGGAAGGTTTGCGGGGAACGGCGGACGGGCGCGAGGTCTTGATCACAGGTCGCAACAAACTGCCCAAGCGGAACCTAAGCCTGCCGCCAATTGAACCTGGGCTTGAGTGCGTTATTTTCCTGGATGGAGAATTCGCCGCCCTGTTCGGATTTGAGGATTCGCCTCGCGCCGACAGCCGCGTTTTTGTGACCCACCTCTCGCCGCGTCATCATGTCACGAGAGTGATCCTCATCTCCGGAGATCGCGAAGCGGAGGTTCATTCGCTTGCGGAAAAAATAGGAGTAAGAACAGCGTTCGGCGCGAAGAGTCCCGAGGAAAAGGTACAGCTGGTACGCGCGGAAACGGCTCACGCGAAGACCGTGTTTGTCGGCGACGGCATCAATGACGCGCCTGCAATGCAAGCAGCAACTGTGGGCGTCGCATTCGGGCACGAGAACGACATCACGGCCGAGGCGGCGGATGCGGTGGTTCTCGAGCGGTCGCTTGAGAAGGTGGACGAGTTGATTCACATTGGCAGGCGCATGCGGACGATCGCGCTCCAGAGCGCCATAGGCGGCATCGTGTTGAGCGCGGTAGGAATGGTGCTGGCGGCAACGGGACTGCTCACTCCTATAGCTGGCGCGGTTGGACAGGAATTGATCGATCTGGCTGCGGTTCTGAATGCGCTGCGTGTCACGCTTCCGTTCGGAACTTTACGTGACTTCTAGCGAGATTCATCGCTTGCGCAAGAAGAAGGGGCTGCTGATGGAGACTCTTACATTTCGATCCTGCGATCGTTCAGCGCTGAGCTATTTCTTTTCTCCGGCGTCGGTCGCGGTGGTTGGAGCCACGGACCGCGTAGGGAGTGTGGGTGGGACGGTTCTCAAAAACCTGCTCACGGGAACGTACAAGGGGCGCGTTTACGCCGTGAATCCGGCCCGCAGGGAAGTATTTGGTCTTCCTTGTCACGCGTCGATCGGAGCAGTTCCGGAAACTGTTGACCTCGTTGTAGTGGTGACTCCGGCAAACACGGTGCCAGGCATTGTCGCAGAATGCGTAAAAGCTGAGGCAAAATCGGTCGTTGTGATCTCCGCGGGCTTCAAGGAAA
>Ga0157376_10000179_pt1 | contig 43671 bp, 33 predicted proteins | sample M45metaG_FD_121801 | JGI IMG/M metagenome (GOLD analysis project Ga0157376, IMG submission 121801) | Miscanthus rhizosphere microbial communities from Kellogg Biological Station, Michigan, USA - M4-5 metaG | ecosystem: Host-associated > Plants > Roots > Rhizosphere > Soil | place: USA: Michigan...
AAAAGAAAACGAATGCCGGGTAGCGTTCGCAAAGGCTGTTAGCGCTTTTGGACAAATAAGTATTCTGGTTAACAACGGTGGGCACTACGGCCCAGTCGTTCCGGTGGAGGACTATCCCCTGTCGGAATTCGACCGAGTTGTTGCGGTGCATTTGCGGGCGGCGTTTTTACTGACCCAGCTGGCCCTGCCCGGTATGTACGAGCGCAAGCACGGCGTGGTCCTGAATATATCGAGCATATCGGCGAAGGCGGCGTTCAGCTGGGGGTCGGGGTATGCGGCGGCGAAGGCGGGGCTACTGGGGCTGACGAGGTACAACGCTGCGGAGGCGGCGCGCAAGGGCGTGCGGGTAAATGCGATTTGCCCCGGTCCGGTGACCGAGACGGTGATGAGTAAAGAGCTTGGCGCGGCGCTGGCGGAAAAACTGAACACCAACAAAGAGGAGCAGCTGGCGGGATTCCTGGAGTCGATCTTGCAGGGGCGAGGGCAGACGGCTCAGGAGATTGCGGATGCGGCGTTGTTTTTGTGTTCGGACAAGGCTAGCGCAATTACCGGTCAGGCAATCAATGTCGATGGCGGAGCAGTATTTTATTAGAGCGTTTTTAGGGAATTTTGATGGTGCGGATTGCGGGTGGGATCCTATGAGTGTTCATTCTAAAGGACTTTCAGTCTACTGTAAGTCGCTATAAACAATAGGTTTAAATAGAACACTGCGACGGTGCGAAAACTGCCAGTGGGTGCGTGGCCTGGCGGGTGCGGTTGTCGACGCATTGATACCTAGAGAGTTTAATAGCATTTATGTTAATAGATTTCGTCGGATGTTGTCGGGGAAGCGCAGGCGGGAGGACCGGAGCGGATTGTTAGGGCGACTTGGCTTGGCGCTTAGGGTGCGCGTCGTCGCCCACAGCTGGAATGGGTGGCGATACATCGGAAGAAAAACGTAGCCATGAGTGGGTACGCTGTTGAAAGCGCCGGGCTGAAGCCCGGATCCTACAACTGCAGGACGCAACGACTAGTGACTGCGTTCCTGGGCCAAGCGCAACCAAGAGGCGATTCGTTGACTTGGGTGGGGGTAGCACCTAGAATCGGCTCCCCTGCTCAGATGATTGGCGAGACCATTTCGCATTACCGGATCACCGAAAAACTCGGAGCCGGTGGTATGGGCGTGGTTTACAAAGCGCAAGACTTGCAGCTCGAACGATTTGTTGCCCTGAAGTTCCTTCCGCATGATTTAGCTCTGAGTGAGAGGGACCGCGAGCGGTTTTTGCGCGAGGCGCGATCAGCTTCGGCGCTGGACCATCCCCACATCGGCGTGATTCACGGAATCGATAAGACTGGCGACGGCAGTCTGTTTATCGTGATGGCCTATTACGATGGCCAGACACTTTCTCAAAAATTAAGCGGCGGACCACTGGCGTTGCGGCAAGCAATGGATTGGGCATGCCAGATTGGGGCGGGGCTGGCGGCGGCGCATGCGCGGAACATCGTGCACCGCGATATCAAGCCATCGAACATCATCATCACCAAAGAAAACACGGCGCGGATCGTAGATTTTGGGTTGGCGCGAGTCGTGGCGACTCCCAGTGCGACGATGACCGCTGGAATCACCGGGACACTGCCGTATATGGCTCCGGAACAAATTCTGGGCGAAGCGTTGGACCAGCGATGCGATGTGTGGGCCCTGGCGATTCTGCTGGTGCAGATGGTGACCGGGAGCCATCCTTTTGCGCGAGAGAGTACGACGGCGATCTCCTTTGCGATTTTGAATCAACCGCCAGCGGCAATTGATGCATTGCCGGCGCTGCTGCAGCCGATTGCGCTGCATGGATTGGCGAAGGAAGTGGCGCATCGCTATCCGGACGCGAAGGAGATGCTGGCTGATCTGGAATCGGCACGCGCGCAATTTACCACGTCCGGAATTCCGCTGGACGAACCGACGCTGACGCGTGCGGAGCCTTCGGATGCTTTGAAAGATGTGATTTCGCACGCTTCAACGCCTAGGTGGCAAGCACGTACGGCGGCGGCACAAGCTGCTCTAGCGAGCGCGGTTCAACCAAAAAGCCGGCGCGCGGCACCCTATTTTTTTGCAGCGCTGGCAGCAATTGTGCTGGCTGCAGGATCGCTGCTTATCCCTCCAGTGCGGCAACGCGCAGCGGCGCTGCTTTCTGGAAGCGGAGCAGAAAAACACGTGGCGGTGCTACCGTTCGACAACATCGGAAACGATCCGGCGAATGAAGCAGTGGCGGAAGGATTGATGGATTCGCTGACCAGCAAACTTTCCAATCTTGATGCGCAGTCCTTGTGGGTAGTGCCGTCCAGCGTGGTGCGCAGCCGGAAAGTAACCGATCCTTCTTCCGCGGGAAAAGATTTGGGTGCGAATCTGGTAGTGAAAGGCAGCATCCGACGGGACGCCAAGAACGTGCAGCTGACGGTGAACTTGATCGACGCAAAAGATTTGCGGCAAGTCGGCTCGGCAGTGCTGGACGACGCGACGGGAGACCTGGCGAGTTTGCAGGATGAAGCGGTAGCGCGACTGGCGCGACTGATGAATATCAATGTGACGGCGGAGAGCTTGCGAGCGACCGGTGGGCGGGCGACGCCATCCGCGTACGAGCAATATTTAAGAGCGCTGGGCCTGATGCAGAGATACGACAAGCCGGGAAATCTGGATCAGGCAGTGCTAGCGCTGAACGATGCGGTGAAAACCGATCCGAAGTTTGCCCTCGGTTATGCGTCGTTGGGCGAAGCTTACCGCTTGAAGAATGTGATCGATCCAAATCCGAGGTGGATTGAACAGGCCTCGGCGTTCGGGACAGAAGCAGCCCGATTGGATGACCATCTGGCCTCGGCCTACGTCACGCTCGGTAAGATACATGAAGATGCCGGAAAACACGAGCTGGCGGTGCAGGAATTTCAAAAGGCACTGGATCTGGACCGGCGCAACGCGGATGCTCTGGATGGCATGGCACATGCTTTTGAAAATGCGGGGCGCTTAAAGGAAGCCGAGGAGGCATTTCAGAAAGCCGTCGCTCTGCGGCAGGATTCGTGGGTGGGCCACAACAGTTTGGCGCTGTTCTATGACCGGCAGAACCGCTTCGACGAGGGCATTGAACAGCTGAAACGAGCGATTCAGCTCACTCCGGATAATTCGCAGCTGTATTTGAATCTGGGAGCGTTTTATCTGGATACCGGAGACGTCAAGTTCAGGCCAGAAGCGGAGCAGGCACTTAAGAAATCGATCGAGCTGACTCCGAGCTATCCGGCCTACGCAAATCTGGGCTCACTTTATTGCGACGAGAAGCGTTATTCGGACTGCGCTACAGCGACGAAGAAGGCTCTAGAAATCAATGACTCCAACTACCTGGTGTGGGGAAATCTGGTAATTGCCTACCAATGGCTGGGCGATAAATCCAATCTCGCGGCGGCTGAGGAGCAGACGATCCGTTCGCTAGAACAGGCTATAAAGGATAAACCTCAGGATGCGCTGGCACATTCCATGGTTGCGAATCTCTATGCCAAGAACAAAGTGACTGAAAAGGCGGTCAACCATATCCACACGGCGCTCGCGCTGGCAGCGAACGAGCCGGCAGTATTGGAGTATGCCGGAGTGGCATACGAAAACTTGGGCGACCGTAAACACGCAGTCGAGTATATTGGCAAAGCAATTGCGGCGGGATTCCCTGCAGATAAGGTCAAGAACGATCCCGAATTACAAGAACTGTTGAAGGATCCGAGTTTCCGCTTAAGCGGGAAGTAATAAAGTGAAAAGGAGAAACGAAAATGGCACAACCGGCCCCAGCACCAATGGACAGTCCCAATGAAATCACGATCAATGCGGATGGCACTTTTACGCCGTCGACGGGCGTGGTCATCAATCCGGGCGGAGAAGTCAAATTCAAAGTGACATATCCCGCCAATATGAACACAGCGACGGTTGTGTTTCAAACGCCAATTGCGTTTAGCTACGACCCGGGTGTCGACGATGGAGCAACCAATACAATCAAGGTTGGCTAGTCAAAGGCGACGTATCCTTCCGGAAGCACCGACGGCGTGTTGTGGACCAAGTGATTGAGTCGCGGCGCGCCGTCTTTTTTTGTTTCAGTTCTACCTGATTCGCCAAGTTCTCCGCTGCCGCCCGGAGGTTGATGTTTTGCCCGGGCTACATGGCGCTTTCGGTGGTAATTCTCGTTCGTCATAAATTCTCAATTGGATATAACTATGATCTACTCTTACCTCTAGTGAAACTCGAGACAGCGTGCGACCAACGAGAATCGCGGGCAGCCGTTTTCATTTTTCGGAATGTCGTCTGCACGACAAAACTGCGACTCGCCGATTGTCGAGTGTGGCATGCCATTCCTCGTCGTAGCAGTTCTAGAACTGCCCTTGCTCCTGGCTTCAGCGAATTTTTCGGAAAATTGGAAAAAGAAAGGTGACTTCAGTTAGAATCCCTTCATCTCAGGGAACTTGGAAATCGTCATTTGCGCGCGGAGGTCAGCCCATTCTCGGCCGTGAGCGATCTACTACGTTTGGTACCAGATGCCAATCTTTGAATTCATTTCTCCATTTGCGCGGAGACCGCGCGTGAGCACCATACCCAGCGCAGAGACCACCTTCGGATTTACGGGACCCGAAGGCCGACGCAGCACGCGCATCGAGCGTCCTGTGCCGCTGCTGATCACCGGGCATGACGGGCTGGGCCAGGAATTTCTGGAACGCACTTCGGCGGTGAGTTTGAATCTGCACGGATGCCGATATCCTTCGCGGCATGATTGCCATGTAGGTTCGTGGATTACGCTGCAGATTGGCGAAGCACAGCAGAGCGAAATTGTAACCACGGTGCGGGCGCAAGTGCGCTCGGTGCAGATACCGCGCAGTCCGCGAGATTTGTATCATGTGGGAGTGGAGCTGGAGAAACCGTCGAATGTTTGGCGGGTTCCTGCGCCCCCACCGGATTGGCTGACCGCGGCGGAGCGTCTGGCGGCAGAGCTGCCTCCCTCGAAAGAACAGACCGCGGCCGCGACCGGCCCCGGGCGTCCGATTACTGCGGACGACATGCCGCTCGCGCCGAGTTTTGCGGCGCCGGAGCAGGAGGGTTCGGGAAACGGCCATGGCCTGAGCGACCGGCAAGGGTTGTCCGAGGCGCTGGCTGGACTTGCACCAACAATTACCATGCCATCGCCAGCGATGCCGACGACAGCGAAGACCATTCCGGCTTCGATAACGGAAATTCGCGAACGGGATGTTAATTCAGGGTTTGTAAGTACAAATCCTGCATCAGATATTAATTCAGAGTTTGTAACTACAAACCCTGAAACCCCGGCCTATGTCAGGCCAAACCGTGTGGCGATTACGCCGGAACGATTGCTGGCAGCGCTGCAACCAAAAATTGAAAAAGCCTCGGAGATCGCGATTTTGGCGGCGGTGACGAAACACCTGGCGCCAGCTTTGCATGCAGCGGTGAATTCGATTGATGCGGCGCGGGAAGCTGCGGTGCAGCAGGTTTCCAGCGCAACAGCCCAACAGCGAAGCGCGCTGGTGCACGCTTCAAAGGAAGAAGTGCTGGCACGCGTGGAAGATCGGTTGGACGAGGTCCGCTTGCGCTGGGATTCGCAATTGGACGGCTATCGGGTGCGCGCGGAAGAGATCGTGCAGCGCATCGACCGGCAAGCCGGCGCGGCCCAGAAAAATCTGGGCGAAGCGCGCGAAGTTTCCGAGCGGGCGCTGCGCAACACCCAGCAACAAATTTCGTCGGCGATCTCGGAATCGCTTTCCGCTGCGCTGGAAGAATTTAATCGGGGAGTCGCCCAGGCTTCGCACCGCCATTTGACGAATTTGCTGGAAGAGGCGCAATCGTTGACGCGCGAAGCGACGGCGCACCTGGAATCAAATGTCGCGGAAGCGCGGGCAACGGTGCAGACAGCGGCCTCGGAGGCGCTGGGAGAGTTCCGGCGGCAAGCGGAAATTCATGCCACGGTGACCGCAACGGATACCACTCAGCGGGTGACTTCGGCGCTGGCGGCATTGGATGCGGAGCATCGCACAGTGTGCGACAACCGGCGTAAAGCGATTGAGTCTGATGTGGCCCGTTCGACGGAACAGATTACCGAGCAATTCCGACAAGGGTTGCGCGCATTTTTCTATTCGTGCCTAGTCGCGGCGGTCGGGGCGGTGGAACAGCATTCGCAGACGACGCGCGAGGGATTTGTGTTGGATCCCAAGAATTTTTTGCCGCCGGAAATCAAGTAATCAGACCAGCTAAAATTGGGCGTGTGACGTTGGGATTTAGGTGAGTAGGATTCGTCGTCGGTTTTCGCTAGCAGCGCAAACTCGAGAGAACATTTCAAGCCGCGAGACTTTCGTCAGCTGCCTTGACAGGAAAATCGCGGTGTCAGTGTGCGGCGGTTTCGTTTTTGTAAATGACGCCGGCCTTCATAACGAACTTCACGTGTTGCAATTCCTTGATGTCTTTGAGCGGATCGCCGGAAACGGCGACGATATCCGCCCATTTGCCAGCTTCGATGGTGCCGAGGTGTTCGCTCCAGCCAAGAACTTCGGCGGCGCGGATGGTGCCGGACTGAATGGTCTCCATCGGAGACATGCCGTAGTCGGCGTAATACTGAAATTCGCGAGCCTGGTTGAGTTCGCGCCAATCGGAGCCGCCGGCATCGGTGCCCAGTGCGATTTTTACGTGATGCTTAAGCGCCTTCTGGAACGCGACTTTTTCTATATCCACCATTCTAGTCCAGTTGCCGCCGCGGCCGGGAGCGACATATGCGCCGACCATCACGGTCGGAACCCAGACCGTTCCCTTCTTGACCATTTCGTCCATCAACGCTTCGGTGAGGCCGTCGCCATGTTCGACGGTGTCCACGTCGGCACGAAGCGCGGCGGCGATACCGTCACTGCCAATACAGTGCGCGGCCACTTTGCGATTGAGGCGATGCGCTTCGTCGACGATGGCTTTAGCTTCGTCGTCGGTGAAATTCACATTGCTATGCAGAACCCCTGCGGCGTCGAAGTGATAACCGCGGTCGGAGTAATACTTGATCCAATCGGCGCCGTACATGACTTGTTCGCGGACGGCTTTGCGCGCGCCGTCGACTCCATCTACATATTGAACGCCGACCGGGACTTTGAGCTCCCAGGAATAATCGAGTAGCGGATACATGCCGGTAGGGCTCATAGCGCGAGTAGCAACCTGCATGCGCGGGCCGGGAACTTCACCGTGATTGATGGCTTTCTTGACGTCCACGTCGGCGTACATGGCGCCTTCGGTTTCCAGATCGCGGATGGTGGTGAAACCGTTTTCGAGCGCGATGCGGGCGTTGCGCGCGCCGAGAATAGCCCGGTAGGGGATGGAATCCTTGAGGAGTTGCTTGTCGTAGTCTTCTTCGGCGATGTCTCCGTTGAGGAGTACGTGCGTGTGGAGATCGATAAAGCCTGGCAGGACAGTGGATTTGGAGAGGTCGATGAGTTCGACGCCGGCCGGAGGAGCGGCGCCGGGAGTGACCGAGACAATTTTGTCGCCTTCGACGAGGACGAGCACGTTGTCGGAAACTTTGTCGGACTTGCCATCGATCAGGTGTCCGGCGCGGATGGCGAGGCGTTTGGGAGGAGCCGCGAACTTCTCTTGTGCGGAAATAGATATGGAAAAGAGAATGAGTACAGAAAGCAAGGCTGCGAAAGGCTTTCGAGACATCTGACAACCTCCTAAGGGCTGCTGTCGGTGCGCAGCTTACCAGTTCCGGGGCGTGGGGTCTAACGGCGCAAATTTTCAGGGGCTGTCGGAAGCATTCGCCGGTAACCCCAGGCGATTGGCCGATTTGGGACTGCCGTCGGTATTCTTCCATTGATATAAACGACGCAGGAATCGCGTATAGTTATGGGGAGACGAACGAGCGACGGGTTCCCCCCGGACTCTACCCGAACTGAAAACTATCGGTTTGCCTGCTCGACGTTACAGAATCCGTGTAACCGCGATAGGGCTAACTGTCGAAGAGGAGCATCACCCTACCCATGCCGGCTGCGGACCTAGCATCGCTGAAGATACACGACGCCCATCGTTCGCGTGGGAGCTCCGGCAAGTTTTGGAGCTACTTTGCGGCGGCGCTGGGAGTTTTGGTGCTGGTGGCGGGCGGCGTATTTGCGCTGAAGAATCGAGCGCCGGTGATTGAGGTGGCCACGGCGCGTCCAGCGGGCGATCCCGGGCAACAAACATTATTGAACGCGAGTGGATATGTGACCCCGCGGCGGCGAGCTACGGTGGCCGCGAAAATCACTGGGCGGGTGACGGGAGTATTTTTTGATGAAGGCGACCGAGTGAAAGAAAGCCAGTTGTTGGCTACGCTGGATGATTCGGACGTGCGGCGCGCGCTGGATTCGGCGGTGGCTGATCGCAATTCGACCAAGGCTACAATTCAGGATTTTGAAGTGCAGTTGCGGTATGCGGAGATTCAACTGCATCGGGCGACGGAATTGAAAGCGGCGAACGTACAGAGCCAGGATCAACTGGATAACGCGCAGACGTCCGCGGACAGTCTGCGAGCGAAAATTGCGCTGGCGAAACAGCAGGTGGTTGCGGCGGAAGCACGGATTCAAGAAGCGCAGCAAGCTGTGGACAACTGCACGATCAAGGCGCCGTTCGCGGGGATTATTGTTTCGAAGGACGCGCAGGTGGGCGAAATGGTATCGCCAATTTCGGCGGGCGGCGGATTTACGCGCACCGGCATTGCGACCATCGTGGACATGAATTCGAACGAAGTGGAAGTGGATGTGAACGAAGCGTATATCGCGCGCGTGGAACCCAGACAGCGGGTGACTTCGACGCTGGATGCGTATCCGGATTGGCAGATCCCTTCGCATGTGCGCACGGTAATCCCGACGGCGGACCGGCAGAAGGCGACGGTCAAGGTACGCATTTCGTTCGACAAGCTGGACCCGCGAATTTTGCCGGACATGGGCGTGAAAGTAGCGTTCATGGGCGAAGAAGAAGTCAAAAAGAAGGGCGCGGAGAAGAATGCGGGGCCGAAACCAGTAGCGCTGATTCCGAAAAGCGCAGTGCGTACGGACGGCGGGAAGTCCTACGTATTTTTGGTGCGCGACTCAAGAATTGAACGGCGGGGCGTGACGCTGGGCAACGATCGCGGCTCGGATGTGGAAGTGATGGCCGGAGTCAATGCCAGCGATACTTTGGTAGCGCGCGGGCCGGAGAATTTGCAGGACGGCGAGACAGTAAGGATCAACCAATGAACTACGCAGGGCTTGTAAAGGAAGCCCTCAAACAATTTTAAGTCAGGGTTGGTAAAGCAAACCCTGAGACCCGGAGGAATGACAAATGATTCGCGTGGACAACAGTGGAAGTTCCTCAGCGCTGATTCAGGTACGCGGACTGAACAAGACGTACCGCCGAGGCGGTGAGAATATTCAAGTGCTGCAAGGCCTGAATCTGGACGTGGACAAGGGTGACTTTGTGGCGTTCATGGGCCCCAGCGGTTCGGGCAAGACGACACTGCTCAATTTACTGGGGGGCTTGGATGTACCGACCTCCGGCCACATTTCGGTGGACGGCGATGAAGTGACCAGCATGTCTGCCAGTAAGCTGACGCAGTGGCGGGCGCGTCATGTGGGCTTCATCTTTCAGATGTACAACTTGATCCCGGTGCTCACTGCGTTTCAAAACGTCGAGCTGCCGCTGCTGCTGACCAAGCTTTCGAAGGCGCAACGCAAGCAGCACGTGGAGACAGCGCTGTCGGTGGTCGGACTTGCCGACCGCATGCACCACTATCCTCGGCAGCTTTCCGGCGGACAGGAGCAGCGTGTCACCATTGCCCGCGCGATCGTTTCTGACCCGACGTATCTGCTCTGCGATGAGCCCACCGGCGATCTCGATCGCAAAAGCGCCACGGAAATCATGGCGCTGATCGAAGAACTGGTCGGCAAGCACGGTAAGACTGTTTTGATGGTCACGCACGATCCGGTAGTTGCCGATCGTGCCAACACCACATTGCACCTTGAAAAAGGCGTGCTGGTGGAGGCCGGGAAGCTTCCTCAGAATGCGATGGCAGGAGGGGTCGCATGAAATACGCCAGACTGATTTTCGCTAATCTCTTTCGCAAAAAAGTACGACTGATTCTGACGATTGGATCCTTCTCTGTGGCGCTATTTTTATTCACATTTCTCGGGGTCGTCAAAAGCGCGTTCAGCCGCGGCACGGAAATCGCGGGCGCCGATCGGCTGGTCACTATCAATCGCATCGGACTGATCAATGTACTGCCGCTTTCTTATGGTGACAAAATCCGCGCAGTTCCTGGCGTGAAAGCCGTGACTCACAACCATTGGTTCGGCGGTGTTTACCAGGACGAACGCAACTTCTTTCCTCAGTTTGTCATTGATGTGGAAAATCACCGCAAGGTTATGAACGAATTCAAAGTTGCTGACGATCAATGGAACAACTTCATCAAAGACCGTCAGGGCGCGATCGCCGGCACAACGTTAGCAAAGCGCTTTGGATGGAAGGTGGGCGACCGCATCCCCATCAAGAACGCTTTGTACGGAGCCACCAAGACCTGGGAATTTAACCTCGACGGCATCTATCATGATGACAAGCCGGGCGGCGACGACAGCCAATTCTGGCTACAGTGGAAATACTTCGATGAAAATGTGCCGGAGGTAATCAAAAGCACCGCCGGCTGGTACGTTTTGAAACTCGATAGCGCGGATGACGCAGCGACGGTGGCGAAAGCGATCGACTACCAGTTTGCCAATTCTTCCAACGAAACGAAGACGGAAACGGAGTCCGCTTTCGCAGCAGGCTTCGCCAAACAACTAGGCAACATTGAGCTGCTGATTCTCATCATCGGCGGCGTGGTCTTTTTCACTCTGCTTTTGGTTACCGGTAATACCATGGCCATTTCGGTGCGCGAGCGCACTGCTGAATTGGCCGTGCTCAAAGCCATCGGTTTTTCCGGCCCGACGGTCATGTTTTTTGTGCTGGCTGAATCTCTGACCATCGCATTGTTCGGCGGCCTGCTCGGTTTGGGCCTGGCCATCTTGGCAATTCCCGTTGTCGGAACGGCGCTGCGCGGTCTGCTCCCAACTTTGGTCGTGTCCGGATCAGTCTTGGCCTTGGGTCTTGCGGCTGCGGTCCTGGTCGGCGGCGCAAGCGGTATTTTACCTGGCATCGGTGCGCTGCGACTCCGAGTCGTTGACGCACTGAGGAGAGTCTAACATGCCCATTCCTCTCGTTTACAACGTCCGCAGCGTAAGAGCGCGTTGGACTTCCGCGATTGTCGCCGTACTTGGGATTGCGGGTACGGTTGGCGTGTTCATCGCAATGCTCTCTCTTGCCAAGGGCTTCAAAGCAACCCTGATCTCGTCGGGCTCCGATGACAATGCCATCATCATGCGCGCTGGTTCGACATCCGAGCTTACCGGGGGCGTTGCCCTTGACTCGGTAAAGATTATTCAGGACGCACCGGGGATTGCCCGCGGACCGGAAGGGCCGCTGGTCACTCCAGAAATCGTCATCATTGCGCCGATTCCGCTAATCTCCACGGGTACGGACGCAAACGTCCAGATTCGTGGAGTCACCAAGAACGTCCTTCATATTCGACGGAACATCAGGATCGTGGAAGGCCAAATGTTCACGCCTGGGCTCGCGGAAATCATCGTCGGGAAGAATGCGACCAAGAGCTACTCCGGTCTCACTCTGGGGAATACCATCAGACTCGGCACCGTGCGGTGGAAAATTGTGGGAGTCTTCGACGCGGGCGACACCAGCTTTGACTCCGAGGTTTGGGCCGATGCCAAGTTGCTCGGGCCCGCTTTTGGAAGAGGAGAGAACTTCTTTCAGTCAGTCACGGTGCATCTGCAAAATCCCGGAACACTTCAGCAACTACGCGACGCGCTGACAGCTGATCCACGCTTGAACGTGGACGTCGCCCGCGAAGTCGACTACTACACTAAGCAGTCCGGACGGCTGACATCGCTGATTACGATCTTGGGCGGTTTGGTAGCGGCCATCATGGCTATTGGCGCGGTCTTCGGTGCGCTGAATACTATGTATTCGGCCGTCTCCGAACGCGGGCGCGAAATTGCCACCATGCGGGCAATCGGCTTCGGCGGACCTTCCGTGGTCTTCTCCTTCGTAATCGAGGCGCTGCTTATCGCATTAGTGGGCGGCTTGCTCGGTTGTCTGGCGGTTCTCAAGCTCAACGGAGTGACCACGGGCGCCATGAATTTGCAGACTTTTTCGCACGTCGCTTTCGCGTTTAAGATCACTCCGCTGCTGCTAGCGCAGGGGATCATCTTCGCATTGGTGATGGGCGTGATCGGCGGATTGCTGCCAGCCATTCGCGCCGCGGCACAGCCGGTCGCGTCGGCATTACGGTCGCTCTAGACAGACCTCTTCAAGTCATCCAAGCTTGTTCACAAAAGCACTAGGCAGCCGCTTTTTATAAAATCCGCTGGTACACTTTACGAACTTCGCGGTGATATTCCGTTGCGGCGCCCCGCAGTATTCCACTACGCTCTTCCCCAGTAGCCGCGGAGTCAACGCGCTTAGGCGCGCGGTTGTAGAACAACACACCTAACATTTTCCCCGGAGGACCTGTGAAGCGATTCTGCTCTGCCACAATTTGCCTGTTTCTGTTCTTTGGTTCAATGCCCGCGCGGGCGGATTTCAAGTACACCGACACCGCAAAAATCACCGGCGGCTCGCTGAAGGGCGTGATGAAATTTGCCGGCGTCTTCGGCAAACAGGCTTCACAAGCAATGAAACCCACCAGCACCACCAAATACATCAAGGGCAACGTCATGCGCATCGATCAATCTGACGGCAGGATCGAAATTTTCGACCTGGACCAGAAGTTGGTGATCGAGATCGATCCCGTTAACCACACCTATTCGCAGGTTACCTTTGACGAAATCCAAGACGCCATTAAGAAAGCCGCCGAAAAACAGAAACAAAAAATGCAGAGCGATCCGAAGACCAAAGACACCAAGGTAAACATGAACGCCAAAGTCAGTGCCACCCCAGGAGCGACTGGCCGGATGATTAATGGCCAAGCCACCAACGAAATCAAGATTCAGATTGAGATGGAAGTGACCGCGACGCAGACTCCTGACGGCCAGGAACCGCCACAGCAGCAAACGGGTCCGGCGTCCGGGACCATGTCCACAAGTATCGATTCCTGGGTCGCACCGGACGTGAAAGGCTATGAGGAGTTCAGCGAGTTCCACAAAAAGCTCAGCAAGGAGATGAACTGGGTTCCGCCATCAGGCATCACCGTCAATCCGCAAGTTTCCCAGAGCATGCAAGAGCTGGAGAAAAACCGGGGACTATATAAGGGGCTGCCCATTCTGCAGTTCATGAGCATGACCATGGCCGGTGCTCAACAATCGGCTTCAGGCCAGCCAACTGCGGACAGCCAATCTCCGACAAGTTCCAGCAGCTCGAGCAGCGTAACGACCAGTCCTTCTGATGCAATGGTGAAAGGGCTGGGCAGCTTGTTTAGCAAGAAGAAGAAAAAGGACGACGCCGCGGCAGCCGATGCAAACAGCGCAAGCTCTGCGAACTCCACAAATCCGCCTCCCCCGCCGTCAGTCCCGGGTTCGCTGATCGAGATGACCATTGAAACCAGTTCGTTCTCTGATGCCGCGCTCGATCCCAGTCTATTCACCGTCCCCGCTGGCTACACAAAAGTCGCAAACGATCCCGATCGAATCCTCGGTAAACCCGCCGCCCCTAAGAAGTAGGCCATTTAGTTTCGAGGCCACTGTGTTGCGCCTAAGCACGCTATAAGGAAAAAAGAGCCAATCGCTTGCTCATGGCGATTGGCTCTTTTTCCTCGGTCTTACTTTGCACTCGTTGAAGCTGCAGGAGGTCAGTACAGCGAGTGGGTTTCTCCCTACAAACTCAAATTAGCGAGCAGTCGCCGAACCTGCACGACGAACCACGCGCTTCGCCAGCTCTTCTGTGCCGCTGAACGTGGCCAAGGCGCCGCGCCGCGCCAGTTGTTCGATCGAGTTCATGCCACGCTTCGCGAAGACCACCAACGGATTCTCGCTTCCGGCGACCCGCTCCACTGCCAGTGCCCAGCCCTGGTGCAGCATGTAGACCGCGGTAATCAGGAACGCGATCACTCCGAATGCCAATGCGAACAAAGCAAACACCGCCAGCAGTTCCCTGACGAAGTACAACTGCATCGCCACCACCACTCCCAGGAACCACCACATCCATTTGCGGCTAAGGTCCTTGGTCTTCATTTATGCTGTCCTCGCTTCCGGGGCCTGACCTGCTAAACCTGACCTGCTCTTGCAGGGCGCATTCGTTTGATGCGGCAACTGTACTAACGGGCTGTGTTTCCCTGCACCTGTACCATTAGACAGCATCAAAGCCGCCGAGACTATGGTACAGAGGGTACATTTTGGAGGTCAAACTAGCCTCCTAGTACCGTCTGGCTTCATCTTGAAACTATGTATCTTATTGAATTTGCTGCTATTTATATGACCAAAAGCGAGAGCAGCGTTTTTGGTGTCCTTTCTCTGTACTCCTTGTGGAAAACCCTGCCCTTTCGTACAGGGTCGGAGCGCCAATTTCGTGCTGGATTTGTGAACAACGCCCGAACTTTTTCGGGCATATGCCCGCCCTGAGTTCCAAAATGGAACGCTCTCCCCCGGTCGGAACTCGATTGGAGTTGTGCCGCTTCGGCCGCTATGGTTTAATCCCGGCAGTCCGTTTCCCCATGGATGCACTTATACCCCTGGCAATTTTGGCCCTCCTCGCCGGGCCGGTACTTGGCATCCTTGCCCTGGTCGCCGTACGCAGACTGGAAGGCGAAGTAGGTCATTCCTCCCTCCAACAACTCGCGTCCCGGCTCTATGCGCTCGAGCAACGGATTGGGACTCTAGAGAATACGTTTTCGGAATCGCGACCTGATGCATCCGCTGTCTCTCCCCAAACTACTTCTCCTCCGGTTACGGTCGAGCTGCCTCCACCCGATCCCCAACCTTTGATCCGGGTGGTGATATCGCCGGACGCTGGCGCTCCGCCTCCTCCGCTTCCTGCTGCACAAACGTCCCATCGCGCATTGAAAACTCCCACCATGGAGTTCCGTCACATTCCCGCACAGGAAAGGGAGGGATCGGACGATCTGGAGAGCCGCATCGGAGGGAAGTGGTTCAGTAGAGTCGGCATCGTGGCTCTGCTTATCTCCGTTTCCTATTTTCTGAAACTGGCGTTCGATAACGATTGGATCGGACCATCGGGCCGCGTGGCCATCGGCGTTTTGGCTGGCGCGCTGATGTTGCCGTGGAGCCAGTGGCTGCTGGGTCGAGGCTACAGCTATTTTTCAGAAGGCATTGCGGCACTGGGCGAGGCGACGCTTTTCCTGTCGGTGTGGGCCGGATGCCAGTACTACACGCTCTACAGCCGCGATGTGGGATTTGGCGCGATGATTGCGATAACTGCGGTGATGGCGGCCGTCGCTATTGGCAGAGATTCGCAGCGCATCGCGGTGCTCTCTCTGGTAGGCGGATTGTTGACTCCGATCTTGGCTAGCAGCGGCAAAAACCAACAAGTGGTTTTGTTTAGCTATCTTTTATTGTTGGGAACAGCTGCACTGGTCATCGCCGTAAGGAAACAGTGGAATACACTGGCGCCGATCGCGTTTTTCGGAACGCAGATCTATTTCTGGGGATGGTATAGCGAATTCTTTCACACTAACTCGCCGCTGGAACGAACGGTAGGTTTCGCGACGCTGTTTTTTTCGCTGTATTCGATTTTGCCGGTCCTTAAAGCAATGCGCTGCGAACTATTGGGCGAACTAGGCGCTTCGATGGTCCTGCTGAATGCGTTCGCATACTCCGGTGCATTATTTATCTTGTTATGGCCGGACGACAAATGGCCGCTCACCCTGCTGTTTCTCGCGCTGGCCGCCGGACATGTTGCCATCGCGCGGTTGATTCCTCAGCCAAACGCCGGCCAGTCCCCGATGGCTCGGCTACTTTTCGCCGGGCTGGCACTGACCTTTCTAACGTTGGCGATTCCGGTGCGGCTGGAAGGAAAATGGATCACATTGAGTCTCGCCGTCGAAGGCGCGATTCTGGTGTGGACTGGATTTCGCGCGGTGAGCAATTTTCTCCGCCAGGCCGGCTATTTTTTGCTGGCAGTCTCAGCGTTGCGCCTGCTATTCCTGCCGCCGGATGGCGGACCATTCTTGTTTAATGGGCGTTTCGGCGCGTACCTGGTGATGATCGCGTGTTTCGGCGTGGTGTTGCGGGCCGCCAAACTGCATCAGCCCGAGCTAGGCGGCCAAGAGGGCATCGAAGTCGGAATTTTTGCAATTGCTATCAACATCTACGCGTTGGTCGCGCTATCCACCGAATTTTGGGACTACTTTGGAAAAGCCGGCACCAATGTGGACGCGGCATTGGCGCAGCATCTTTCGCTTTCGATTTTGTGGACTTTGTTCGCCAGCGGATTGTTGATATTGGGAATACAGAGAAAATCGCCGCTGTTGCGCTGGCAGGGCTTGATTCTTTTTGGCCTGGTAGTCGGTAAAGTCTTTTTGTACGACCTGTCGTTCCTTGAACGCGCTTACCGCATCTTGTCGTTCTTTGTACTGGGCGCGGTGCTGATGGCCGTCTCGTTTCTCTATGAACGAAAATTTCGGCGCGAGCGTGCGAGTTCCTGATGCAGCGAATACTCATTTCGCTTCTGGCGTGCGGTGTTTTGGGGCTGTGGGCGAATTCCGCTGATTTGCCAGAGAAATGGCGCTCGTGGCATTACTCGCGTCCGGTGGTAAACCAATCTTCCGGGATTGATTCGCCGGTAGAAGTACAGTTGCCGTGGGCAATGTTCGACCATTGCAAGCCGGGCTGCGCGGACCTGCGGATCGTCGATTCGCTTGGCAGGGAAGTTCCCTTTGAAATGGAACGCTACTCCGCCGAGCAAAATGTTCAAAGCCAGCAGGCTCGCATCGTCGAAAACAGTTTTGTCACCGACCACTACACGCAAATTATCGGCGACCTGGGCGAAGCCCACGCAGTCTATGACCGCGTCAAAGTCGAAACCGACAGGCCGAACTTCATCGTATGGGCGGAAGTGGCGCTGAGTGACGACGCGCGAACCTGGCGAGTGGTCGAGCCGCGAGCGCCGATCGCACGCTTTCGCTCGCGTAATGTTGATGGCACTCAGACCATTCCGTTTCAGGGATTGAGCTCGCGTTACTTGCGAATTCGGATTGCTGATCCCTCAGGCAAATTCCCAGTGAGCGGCATCAGCGTTTTGCACCAGGAAGCCCCCGAAGTGCAGCTCAGCCAAGTTCCGGCTACTGTTGACATTGACAAATCGGCGGATATTTCTACCAGCACTTGGCGCGCAACCTTGCATTCACCCAATCAACCGGTTTCCGAAATTCAAGTCACCACCGATAGCACCGAGTTTTATCGCGCAGTCCGCTTAAGCAGCAGCGAGGGCGGCCGGGAGTGGTCCTTTCGTGGGTCGGGTGTGATTTATCGCTACCATCAAGGCGGAAAAACCCGCGAATTGTTACGCATCGAATTTCCTGAATATGGCGCCAACCGTTTTCTTCGCCTTGAAGTGTTCAACGCCGATGATCAACCACTGACGAATGTAACCATCTCGCTATCCGCGGTACCGCGAAACCTGGTTTTCAAGAGCACTGCCGACCGCCAATACCGGCTAATTTACGGTAACGAAAAAGCTCAACGCGCGCAGTATGATTTGGCGCACTTTCTGGATTCCGGTCCGGCAAAGCCCGTCTATCTAAGGCTGCCACTCGGAGCGGAAGAAGCGACGAAAAACTATCGCGACCCGCGCCCATTCACCGAGCGCCATCCACAAGTGCTTTGGGGGGCGCTCGCTGTGGCTATCCTCTTGATTGGAATGACGGCAATCAAAACATTGCGCGGTGCTGGAACTAACTCGGCTCAATCGTAAGAAGCGCCATTCGGGTGAATTGGCGACAGGACGAAGTGACGTTCAATTGCCTTTGAGTGCGTAGCCGACGTCGAAAGGCAACTTCCCATCGATCCTTAAGACCTTCACTGAACTGTTGATGGAATAAACGTCCACAATTCCCACCGCTCCCGGCGTGTTGTCCACCGTACGCAGCAGGTCGTCATCGGAATCGACTATTTTCACTGTCAGGCGGGTTTCGTTCAGTTTGGCGATCGCAGCTTTCGCGTCGGTCGCACTGCCGCCGAAAAGTTTCTGTAGCGCAACGTGCATCTCCGGAGCTTCCGGATTTCGCAGGACGATCACGAAATTCTTGCCGTCCGGCCAGGCCTTCGCTGAGCCTTTGCAATACTTCACCAGGTCCGCCAGCGGTACATCGGAAAGTTTGCTGCCTGCAGAAGCCACCACCGCCATATTCTTGCTCGCCGGAAGGGCGGAAATAGCGCACAGCGCAACGAACGCCGCCGCCAGCGCAACGCGCAGTGATTTATTCCAGACTGAGTGCTGCATACCCACGTCACCTTTCGACTAGGATTTTTGGAGTATGAACTTCGGTTTTTCCCCCAACAAGTATCCGATACGAACAATCCCCGGCTGTTGCGAAATGTGCACTCCAGTAAGCGACGCGCAACACCTGTACCTGCGGGCAGTTTCGACAACCTCTCCGCGGCGCTAGCTTGGTGTGCACCAACTCGTGCGAGTGGCAACGGAACCGGCGCAAGACGCCGCGGAGTCAATTGCTATGAACGGTTTTCGTTTAAGATCTTTGACACTGGCGTTGCCCATTTTCCTGGCATTCTCTGTTACCACGCCTGCGCAGCAGTCAGCAAGCATGGCTGAATCAGAGCCCGAAGCGCTGAATACCTCCGCGCCCGGTGCCGCTCCAATCGGCGGTCACGTTTACGCTTTTCCGGTCTCCACAAAATCCGCCGAAGCCCGCAAATTGGTCGAACAGTCTCTCGAACAGTACGAGAACGTATTGCTGGACAATTCCATCGACAGCGCCCGAAAAGCCACCGAAAAAGACCCGCACTTTGCGCTGGCTTACGCAGTATGGTCTTTCGCTGCGCGCAGAACCCAGCCAAATCCCGACGCCCTGCGCAAAGCGGAACTCTTCGCCTCCAGCGCGCCCGCCGACGAACGCTTGCTGGTGAAATTTCTTACCAACGTCCAGAAACAGGATCTGCTGCCGGCAATCATTTCATTGAATGATCTGCTGGAACGCTTCCCGAACGATGCTCACACCCTATATCTAACCTCCGAGTGGCTCTATTTTCAGCAGGATTACGATCGATCGGTCAGGATGATGGAACGCATCATCAAAATCGATCCCAATTTTGCTCCCGCCTACAACATGCTCGGCTATGGCAAAGTCGAAACCGGTGCAGCGGATCCGGTCAGCGCGATTAACTATCTGAAAAAATATGCCGCACTCGAAGGCGGCCAACCCAATCCAGAAGATTCACTGGGCGAGGTTTCCCGGTATGCCGGCGACGATCAAGGTTCGCTGGAACATTACAACGCCGCGCTGAAGCTCTCTCCGAATTTCATCACGTCCCAGATTGGACTCGGCGATACCTACACCTTGATGGGCAATTTTTCGCGCGCCCGCGCCGAATACGACAAAGCGCTGGCTATGAGCACCAACAGTCGCGACCGCTTGCATATCGAATTTCAAAAAGCGCTGGTCAATTTCTGGGAAGGCAAGCCGTCGGTTGGATTGCAAACACTCGCAACTCTTGAGCGGAAATCTTTCGGCGCCCACGAACCCTATTCCGCTTTCGAAATTCAGGAAGCCCGCGCCCTACTTGCGCCCACCGCTGCGGAGCGCTTCGCCAAGCTCCACTCCATGGAAAAGATCTACGGCTCGCCAGTCGAAGGAATGAGCGAAGCCGACCGCAATCCCTCGCTGGCCGCCATTTGGCGCGACGATGTTCGCGGCCATGCCGAATTACATCAATTGGACGCCACCCACGAAACCGTGCAAAAACTCGAAAAACTGGCTGCACAATCGCGCGACCTGATCGTCGAAAATTGTTACGAATCTGCCCGCGGCTACGTTTATTTTGCGCAGAAAGACTTTTCAAACGCCGGAGATGAACTCTCCGCCGATCCGCATTCACCCATCACCGTGAAGTGGCTGATCACTGCGCGCGAAAAATCCGGCAATCACCAGGCAGCGCAGTCAGCAAAATTGCGGCTCAGGTATTTGCGCGCGCCGACTGTGGAGTGGTTTCTGGTTACCCACGCGGATAACACGGCAGCCAACTGAATTTACCCCCCCCCGACGCATACCGCGCTGGTCTGCCAACCCCAGGTAGGCTGGCGCGGTTTGCTCTTGGGAGCAACCAGATTCAGTTTTGTTAAAACGCCGAAAACCTTGCCAAAAATCCGGTTTAAGCCTTTTTTAGTAGTCGGGTGATCCACACCAGAATCACCGCGCCAATAAATGCCACGATAATCCCGCCGATCAACCCGCCACCCGCGGAGATTCCCAGCAGTCCGAACAGCCAGCCGCCCAGGACTCCTCCCAGAATTCCCAGGATGATGTCCACGATGATTCCATAGCCTCCACCCTTCATCACTGTGCCGGCGAGCCACCCAGCAATTAGTCCGACTACGATCCAGTATACTAATCCACTCATGTCATCCTCCTGTCGAATACGATCGAGGCGCGGACCCGGTCGGTTTTAGAATACTCCCTTGCCAAACGCCAACCGCAATCCCGTGGAGAGCAATAAATCGTTGCCTTTGAGTCCCAGCGGCGGATCGCTGATGTAGCGGTCGCTGAAGGTAATCTGCCAGCCCAACCACGTTTTCAGCTTGGTGCTAGCGTTGGCGTCAAACGTCACTCGATAGTCGCCGATCGAACTCAGATTGGGGAAAGATGTAAGTTGTTCGCTCAATGTCGTTCGCGGACCAAGCTTGATGCTCAACGACTCGCCAGCCAGCACTTCCGCGCTGTGCCGCGACTGCGATGGCACGTCAATAAGCACCGGTGGGGGCAAAGGATTCGCTGTAGTGTATGCCCCAAAGTACTCTTGGTTGAAGCTTCCACCGCCAAATACGTCGAATTGTGTTTTCTTGTTGTTAATCAGATGATAGCCCAAGCCGCCGCCGATCACGTTTCGCAAATCAAGACTCTGAAGTTGGTCTGAATCAAAATCGGTGAACGCAAATGCATAAGCTTTGGGAGTCAGATTGAATTCGTATCGCATTCCCGCGTGAATCGCATTTGCCGTAGTGCGCGTTGGCGTGGTGGCGCTGTCCTTGGCGTATACTGATGTATAGTAGAGGCTTAGTTTGCTCTTAGGTACTACCCGCGCGGCTTTTCCGGTAATGGTCAACGCAGTGGTCGACGAATTTCCCTCGGTAATGCTTAATCCAAGATCAAATAAGCCGCTCCAGCAGTCCCGCAGCCCTGGATGTTGCAGCCGGTCGTATTCGGCTTGCTGCGCGTCATTGCGAATCGCTTTGACCGCATCATGCTCGGTAGAAACCTCGCCCGCAGTTGCTGTGGCCACTTCCAGCTTGCCGTCGGTGGTGTTCACCCTTCCCGTAATCACTCGTCCGTCCGACAGCGTCAAATGTAATGGCTGCGAGGAAACCAGCGCCGTTACCGACTCCCACGGTACCGTCACATCGCCGGCCAAATCCGTTTTAATCGACAATGTTTTTGTATCCTCATCCGTTTTGACAATCGTCCCCGTTAGACGATCCCCATTCTTGAGCGTGACCTGATCCCCGCGCACCGACACTGCCAGCACTGACAGCCATACTAACGCCCAATACCTGACGCGATACATCTGCGATCTCCTTGCCCTAGATTCTTGTTTTTTTTGGCTCAGGGCGCGGGCTGGAACTGGGTGATACCCTGCTAACGAAAAGTCTACTCAAATTGGACAGAACTTCCTACAAAATACTCGCCAGTCCACCCGCGCGTGAATTCTCACGTTCGCCTTGGTTATGCATATACTGTACGCACAAATTGAAAGGAATCTTCATGCACTATTTGCCGTGGAAGTCGCGCTCGAGGGTGGTGCTTGCGCTGATTTTGACCGCGATCTTCTCCGGTTGCGGGAATACTCCCGCGCCAAAAGATCCCGGGGTCACTTCTGTAAAAAAACCGGCAATCGTCTTCATGACTGATTTCGGCACCGCTAACGACGCCGTATCCATCTGCAAAGCAGTCATCCTCGGCATCTCCCCCGATGCCCGCATCCACGACATCACCCATCAAGTCACTCCATTCCAAATTGAAGAAGCTTCGCGATTTCTTTCCAGCGTTACTCCCTATTATCCCTCTGGCACCATTTTTCTGATCGTCGTCGATCCCGGAGTTGGCACTTCCCGCAAAGCCGTCATCGTCAAAACGAAAAAAGGCCAGCTCTTCGTAGCTCCCGACAATGGCGTGCTCAGTCCGGTTATCGAGCGCGACGGCCTTGCCGGCGCACGCGAAATCACCAATCAAAACTGGATGATTCAAGCCGCCGTCTCTTCCACGTTCCATGGCCGCGATATTTTTTCTCCCGCCGCAGCCCATCTGGCCGAAGGCTGGGACTACACCATCGCCGGCCCTGAAGTTCCGCAGCTCGTTCGCCTCTCTTCTAAAACCGTCGCCGCCGACGACAACGGCGTCACCGGCGAAATTATCGGCCTCGACGATCCCTTCGGCTCCTTGATTTCCAATATCACCAAAGAAGACTTCGCCACTCTCGGCTATTTACTCGATGACAAAGTCACCGTTCAGCTCAACAAGAAACCCGTGACCCTGCCCTACGTAAAAACTTTCATGAACGTCCCGGTCGGCGACTCATTGCTCTATGTAGACTCCCGCGGCCGCATGGCTATCGCCATCAACCAGGGCAACTACTCCAAAAAATTTGGGATCGATCCTCCAGGGACCATTTTTATTCCCAAAAAATCCAGGGCGCCTAAACAGACCGAAGCGCAAGCAGCGCCGACACCCGCTCGCAAGAGATAGCTCCACGGCTCGAATTTGCATTTTCTGTTGTGCGGGCCAAGAATAGCCTTTAGCTCTCCTGAAGGAGCCATCCATGCCTGAACCGGTAATCGTCTCCGCAGTCAGAACTCCAGTTGGGCGCGCCTACAAAGGCGTCTTGCGCGCAACCCGCCCCGACGATCTCGCCGCACTCGTCATCACCGAAGCGCTTCGCCGCGTGCCCGGCCTCTGTGCTAGTGAAGTTGACGATGTCATCCTCGGTTGCGCCATGCCCGAAGGCGAACAGGGCATGAACGTAGCTCGTATCGCAGCTCTTCGCGCCGGCCTTCCCGTCGAGTCTTCCGCGATGACCATCAATCGCTTCTGCTCTTCCGGACTCCAAGCCATCGCCCTGGCCGCCGATCGCATTCGTGGTGGCGGAGCCGAAGTCATCGTCGCTGGCGGCACCGAATCGATGTCCTTGGTGCCCATGGGCGGCAACAAAATCTCTCCCAATCCCTGGCTCGTCGACCACTACCCCGACGCTTACATCAATATGGGTCTCGGCACCGAAAATATCGCCCGCAAATTTGGGATTTCGCGCGACTCCGCCGATCAATTCGCCATGGACTCTCACAAAAAGGCGGTCGCCGCCATCGCCGCCGGAAAATTCAAGGACGAAACTCTGTCGGTCGAAGTAAAAACCACTTTGCTTCCCACCAATGGCAACGGCGCTTCCGGAAAGTCCAAGCCCCAAAAGCCGGCCACGCAAACGACCCTCTTCGAAACTGACGAACTCCCGCGCGCCGATACCTCTCTTGAAATTCTTGCCAAGCTCAAACCCGCATTCCACGTGAAAGGTTCGGTAACCGCAGGCAATTCTTCGCCGATGAGCGATGGTGCGGCCGCCGTAGTAGTTACGAGCGATGCTCGCGCCAAGGCGCTTGGCCTAAAGCCTCTCGCGCGTTTTGTCGCTTACGCCACCGCCGGTTGTCTCCCTGAAGAGTTCGGCATCGGCCCGGTGAACGCCATTCCCAAAGCGTTGAAACTTGCCGGATTGAAGTTGGAAGATATCGCAGTGATCGAATTGAACGAAGCCTTTGCCGCTCAATCACTGGCCGTCATTCAGCAAGCCGGTCTCGACGCTGCAAAAGTGAATCCCAATGGCGGCGCCATCGCTCTTGGACATCCGCTCGGCTGCACCGGCGCAAAATTAACCGCCAGCATTCTTCGCGAACTCGAACGCCGCAATGCTCGCTACGGTATGGTCACCATGTGTATCGGCGGTGGAATGGGTGCTGCCGGAATTATCGAGCGCTGGTAGTCGCTCCGGTGGGCCTCGCCGGCTTTGCGGCTTCGCGCGCTGTTCCGCGCGCATGTACGGTGGACTGCGTGGCCGTATCCGCTTCCATAGATAGTTTCAGGCGCGATAAGTCCTCGCGTAGTTTTCTTTTTGTGGCAAAGGTAAATAGCGGCTCAAAAATCCGGTCGGACAGGCTCGTAAAATCCGTTTGCGCCGTAAACACCAGTCGCGTGTACTCCCCGCTCGGCAGCAGCTTGAACTTTACGTCGCTCGCATAATTCCCCGCACTCTTGTCCACCGGACTGACCGCGATTTCAATCTCCTGGTTAAGCACCACCCGCATGATCCTCAAATCCAGCGCCACCCGCCGGCTGGCAATCAATTCGTCGATCCGGAATGTGGCGTTACTCTGAGCGGTATCCGTTCGCTCCAGCTTTACCAGGCCGGAAATCCACCGTCGCAGCAAATCTTCGCTCGTTAACCAACGGAATACCGATGGCGCCGGACGATCGATGGTCACCTCTTCTTCAATATAGCCGCGGTCCCCCCGGCGCGCCGCAAACCATGCCACCACGGCAGCAGAGAGCAGCAAGCCAACAGCAAATTTCAAGAGCCGAGTGAGAAATTCCATCGCATCCCCCTCGGAAACGGCGGGGAGTTCCAGCAGCGAATACTATGCTTTCTGGGCCCGCTTTCCTAGCGAAAGTCCTACTGAAAGTCTTCGGGAAGTCTTCCTTCGCCGCGCCTATCACTAGAACTTGCGGGAATGTCCTCTTCACATCCATTATGGCCGTCGCTTCGCTTCCGCCCGCACCAGCAACTTCTCCGGGCCGCTGTCGGCTGCAACCCACTGTTCGCTTACAATCTTCCCGGGCGTCGCCAACCGTGTGACACTTCGCAATTTAATATGCATCCCTCCGGCCGCGATTTCTGAGTGGTACACCAATGTATCGCCCTCGAATTGCCCGGTCTGTATCAGGCAACCGGGAGAATCGTTGCCGAACACGTACGATTTGTAGGCCTTCTCCTGCGAATCCCAAGTCATCACCAGCATCCCATCGACATCGCCCATCGGACTCTTGGAATGAAATCGATTCACGATCGAATTTCCGCCCGGTCCAGGTTCGCTGGTGTACACCCCAGTATCGCTGCCGCCGTTCGGATAAAACGGCGTCTTGTCATATGTCTCCGTATAGTCCCACGTTCCCAAGTACAAATTCTTCAGCCGATCCATTTCCGGAGATGTTTTCGCCGCGGTGCGCGCCTCTTGCGCGGCATGCATTTCGGTCGGAACCGGCCCTGTCAAAGCAAACAAACCAATTAACGTCGTAGAAATCGCCACGTAAAATTTCTTGCTCATTTTCATCGTTATCTCCCGTTTCGCTGTCTTCCGCTCTTAAGCAACCGCCGCTCCCACCAGTGTTTCCAGCCTTTGTTTCCAGCCTTTGTTTCCAGCCTTTGTTTCCAGCCTTTGTTTCCAGCCTGCTGCCAAGCCAACCGCTGCCCGGGCTCCCATCCTACAATTTCCGCTTCACCCTCCATCTCCGGTCACCAGGACACAAAAATCTTCCCGTGCTCTCCCGGAGTCACTCGCGCTTCCAGCGGAAACCATTTTGTAAGTTCCGCAGTCAGCGCTTGCCAGACTTCCGCTGGCGAAGCTGCCACCTCAGTCTGTTTCTCCAGTCGTTTCCGTTTCGCCGTCGTGTTCTCCGCTTCGGCCATTTGCGCTCTCCTGTTCGTGCAATCCGATCTTGGTCACTCGATCTTCAGGAATTCAACTGGGAATTTCGCTCTCGGCGTCCCGCCCTGTGCTTCCCTCTTCCGCGATCGGATAGCATCCCAACATCAACCGGTACGCCCGGCCGTCTCCTGCTTTCCCGCCAGCATCTTGAAATGGCGAAGTGTATCGCTCCACCACGGATTGCACTGCTGCTTCGAGCGCCTGCGCAAACTCCGCTCGTTGTCCCGCCGCGACAAATCGAAATTCGCTGTTCAGCCCCAGCGTCACCAGCCGTTTTCCGGCCTCTTCCGCTCGTTCCATCGCGTAGCCCACTTCGCTCTGAATCCGATTGGCCATGCCAACCAGAAATGCCACCGAAAACCGATCTTTCGCCATATCCAGATTAGCCGAAAGCTTCCCCAGAATCTCCGGCGACAGCACATATCCCACCGCGCTAGCCACATAACGCTGTTCGAACAGTGCCCGCCGCTTCCGCCTTCCCGCTGGCTGCAACAACCGAACTCGCGCCATCTCTTTTATGTGATAGTTCAGAACTTGCCGCGGCATGCGCAGCCGCCGGGCCAGCCCCGTTGCCGAATCCGGCTCCCGCAGCAACTCCAGAATTCGCCGCCGAATCGGGTGCAACAGCGAATATGCTGATTCCGAATCCCGCACCGTTCGCACCGCCGCTGGCCTTGCCGTCACAGTACCAAACGACCGCGAAACCCGGAGTGTCGAACGTATTTGCGTGCGAGCCATAGCGGCACTATAAACAGACAAATAGATTTGTCAATTTAAATTACTTTACCCTGAAACTGCTATGCTTGCTTTTCCTGGTACTTCCGTCCAATTGCGGCTCCCCTTGGCCCGGAGTACAATCCCGTCGTAACACTAGGTCTTTTCGTCGCCCATTTCTGTTACTCCAGTTCCATAGCTGTTCGGAGAGTGCCATGGCCACCACCGTCGTCACCAGGACCGCCGCAAAAGGCGGCAGCTTCTTACTGGAATCCCCTGCCCCGCAGGATGTTTTCACTCCCGCTGACCTCACTGACGACCAAAAATTGATCGGCCAGACGGCTGAAGAATTTGTACTGAAGGAAGTCCTACCGCTAGCCAAGGATCTGGAGAATAAAAAGCCCGGACTGATGGCCGAGCTGGTGAAAAAAGGTGGCGAACTCGGTCTGATGGGCGGCGGAGTTCCAGAAGCCTACGGCGGCGCAGGTCTCGACAAAATTGCCACCACAGTTCTCACCGAAAAACTCTCTATCTACGGCGGTTTCGCCGTCACTCACGGCGCACATGCAGGCATCGGAACTTTGCCGATCGTTTATTTTGGGACCGAAGAGCAAAAGAAAAAATATCTACCGAAACTCGCTACCGGCGAACTAATCGGGGCGTACTGCTTAAGCGAACCCCAAGCCGGCTCCGACGCGCAGAATTCCTTGACCCGCGCGCAGCTGAATCCCGAAGGTACTCACTACATTCTCAACGGCCAAAAGATGTGGATCACCAACGGTGGCTTCGCCGATCTCTACATCGTTTTCGCCAAAATTGACGGCGAAAAATTCACGGCCTTCATCGTGGAACGCTCCTATCCCGGTTGCAAACCTGGCAATGAAGAACACAAAATGGGTATCCACGGCAGCTCCACCACGCCGGTGTTCCTCGAAAATTGCAGAGTGCCCAAAGAAAATCTGCTCCATGAAATCGGCCGCGGGCATATCGTCGCCTTCAACATTTTGAATTCCGGGCGTTTCACGCTCGGCGCCAGTTGCGTCGGCGGCGCCAAACACGTGCTGATGACCGCTTCCAAATACACCAAAGAACGCAAAGCCTTCGGCAAACAGATTGGCGATTTTGGATTAATGAAAGAAAAATTGGCGGAAATGGCCATCCAGATTCTGGCCGTGGAATCCATGGTCTACCGCAGTGCCGGCAACATCGAACTGATGATGTCCGCCGCCATTGGAGACAAGGTTGCGCATTCCATGAAAGTTTTGGAAGAGTATGCGATTGAAAGTTCCATCGCCAAAGTTTACGGCAGCGAGATGCTGGACTTCGTGGTGGACGAAGGCGTACAGATTTTTGGCGGCTACGGTTTCCACGAAGAGTATCCGGTCTGCCGCGCCTATCGCGATTCGCGCATCAATCGCATTTTTGAAGGTACCAACGAAATCAACCGCATGCTGATTATTCAGATGCTGATGAAGAGGGCGCTCGGCGGCCAGTTGCCGTTGATTCCTGCGGCCTTGAAACTTGCCGACGAAATTCTTGCCGGACCTTCCTTCGAAGAGACCCCCGAAGGCGTACTCGCTGAAGAATCGCGGCAGGTCGCGAACGCCAAGAAAATGTTCCTGCAGGCCGCCGGTGGCGCCATGCAGAAATTCCGCGAAAAGCTTGCCGACGAGCAGGAACTGATCGCCGCACTTTCCAACGTCGTAATGGAAGTTTACGCCATGGAATCTTTGCTGCTCCGCGCGCAAAAGGCGGCCGCCGCCAAAGGCGAACCTGCAGCCAAGGTCATGATTGACGCAGCTCGCGTTTTTATCAGTGACGCCATGGAGCGCGTCGAACACGAAGCCAAGCGCGCCCTCGCCGCAGTCAACGAAGGCGACATGCTCACCACGCAAATGGCCGTACTTAAACGTTTTGCGAAGCGCTCCGCTGTGGACTCCATCACCCTGCGCCGCGGCATCGCCGCCGCCGTCCATTCCCAGGACCGCTACCCGTTCGAAGGCCGCTGACCGATTTATTTACTGCGGAGTATAGTATCGCTCTATTTCAAATCGAATCGCGTAAAGTACCTGTTTGGAACACTGCTCTGCTGCAGACGTGAGCGTCGGCTCTGCATTTCACTAAACTAAACTACGTGGTCAAAGAGTGCCGCTAAGGGTTCTCAGACCGACTCGTGCCGCGTAAACTTTCCATTGTAGCCTTGGCGATAATTGGGCTGAACGTCGTCGAGGTACTATTCCTCTCCCGGTCTCCCGCTGGTTCTCTGCTCGGAAATATTCTGCAAGTCACTGCGAGTTTTTTGGCCGCGGCCATGTGTTTTTACGCCTCGCGTCAAGGCAGTCGATTTGGCCGCTCGTTCTGGATTTTGGTCGGTGCGGGGATCGGCGTGTGGGGAGTCGCCAACCTGGGCTGGACCTATTACGAAATTGTATTGCATCGTGAACCTCCAGAACTTTCTTTTGTGCGATTTTTGTTCGATACCCAGGAAGCGTTTTTCGCGATGGCGCTACTGCTGGACCAGGATCAGGAATCCGGGAAACTGGATTTGGGATTTCTGCTGGACGCAGTGCAAATCATTCTGGTGTTTTTTTTCATCTTTGTCGGCGTGTATTACGTTCCGTCGCTGGCGCTGGATTCACACGGCACGCTGGTCCGCGAATATACCATTGCGGCCTGCGAGGTTTGGGCGTTGTTTCTCTTGGCGCTAGCCAGAACTTTACTGACTCCCTCCAAAGAGCTCAAACGGCTGTACCGCGGGCTGACTGTTTATCTTGCGGTTTATGGGATAGGCTCGGCGCTTGCCAACATCGCGCAGATTCACCATGAAACACAAACCGGAACACTGATCGATCTGGCCTGGACTCTTCCACTGCTGTACGGCGTGCTGTGGGCCGCGGAGTGGAAGCCGGTGGTGGGCGGCCAGCCGGAAATCGCATTGCGCACCAAGACGCTGAGCGAAACGATTCTGACCAACGCATTGTTTGGCGTTGCGCCGGTCCTAATCTTTTTGCTTTCTGCTGGCCTCGGGCCGGAGTGGAGCACTTTGCGTTATTCGCTGCTGGCGATCTCCGTGGCTTGCTACGCGGCCCGCATGGCCATCAGCGATTACCGGCAATCGCGCAATGCCGAAATCGTCCGCAAGCAGGCACGGGCGCTGGATTCCGCGGTGGATGGAATGGCCATCATCAACGCCGACGGAAAATATACTTACGTCAACGAAGGCTACGCGTCGATGCTGGGCAGCAAGAGACGAGACGAAATGACCGGGGCACCATGGGAGAAAGTTTCGGTGGATACCAGCGCTGCCATTGATACCAACGAAATTCGTACCGCGCTGAAAGATTCCGGCAGATGGTACGGCATCGTGAATATTCCGCGGGTCGAAGGAAACAGCGTTCCGGTGGAACTTGGCGTGACTGCGTTGCCCGAAGGTGGCGTAGTGCTACTCAGCCGGGATTTGACGGAGCGCCGCAAAGCGGAGCAGGCCCGCGCGGAAGCAGAATCCAAATACCAGATGATCGTTGAGAAAGTTGCGGCGATTAGCTACGTGGCTGAACCGGGAGTAAACGGGCGCTGGCATTATGTGAGTCCGCAGATTGAAACGATTCTAGGTTACAAGCAGGAAGAGTGGCTGGCGGAATCTGAAAACTGGCTGAAGTTTATTCATCCTGACGATCACCCAACAGTGATTGAAGCGGAAGCCATCGCTATCGCACGAAAAAACTTTCAGGCCGAATATCGCATTACCCGGAAAGATGGAACGACGGTTTGGATCAGCGACACTGCGGCGATTGTGCAAGGCAGCGAAGATCACCCGGTGATGGAAGGCATTCTGGTTGATATCAGCGAACGCAAAATGATGGAGATGCAATCGCAACAAGCCAGACGCATGGAAGCGGTGGGCAGACTGGCTGGGGGAATCGCGCACGACTTCAACAATCTGCTGACCATCATCAAGGGCTACACGGAACTGGCGCGGCACCGGGCGGAAGGTCAACCGGCACTGCGGAATGATATTGAACGAATTGACGATGCCAGCGAACGTGCGGCTGCGCTGGTGCGGCAGTTGTTAGCCTTCAGCCGCAAACAAGTGTTACAGCCGAAAAATCTGGACTTGAACGGGGTGGTGCGCGGGCTGGAACAGCTTCTGAAACGATTGATGGGCGAAGACATCCGGATGAGTACCATGCTGGGCTCGGACCTGGGCACGATCAAAGCCGACCCTTCGCAAGTGGAACAAGTGCTGATGAATCTGGTGGTGAATGCGCGCGACGCAATGCCGCAAGGCGGACGATTGATTGTGGAAACCGCAAATGTGGAATTGGACCAAACTTACGCTAGCGAACACGTGACGGTGAAACCGGGACGCTACGTGATGCTGGCGGTTTCAGATACTGGAATTGGAATGAACGCGGAAACAGTGGCTCATATTTTTGAACCGTTCTTTACCACTAAAGGTGGAACGAAAGGAACTGGACTTGGCCTGGCGACGACTTACGGAATCGTGAAGCAGAGCGGCGGGTACATCTGGGTGTACAGCGAACCGGCACAAGGCACTTCGTTTAAAGTGTATTTGCCGCGAGTGGATGAAGCGGCGGAGCCGGCGACAGCGGTGCGGCTGAAAACGACGGCGCAAAAAGGTAGCGAAATAATCTTGTTGGTGGAAGATGATGAAGCAGTGCGCGGGCTAACGGAGACGGTGCTGAAGTCTTACGGCTACAACGTGCTGGTGGCGGAAGATCCGGAACACGCGCTGAGAATTTCAGAAAGTGCGGGAGCGAAAGAGATTCGACTGGTGCTGACGGATGTGGTGATGCCGTCGATGAGTGGCCGGGAGCTGGTGCGCAAATTGGCTCAGAAATATCCGCACCTGAAAGTCTTGTACATGTCTGGGTATACCGACAACGTGATTGCCACGGGAGGAGTGCTGGAGCCGGGATTGGCGTTTTTGCAGAAACCGTTTACCCCCGGAGTGCTGGCGCAGAAGGTGCGGGAAGTGTTGGATGCAAATGCGCCGGTGGGTTCGCGAATTCAGTGACAAACCGAAAACCTATCCAGCGCGAAGGAAAAACTCGCCGAGTTTTTGGAGGCCTTTTATTCAGAGACGGTAGATCAGCCAGCCTATTCTTCCTCATTTGACCTCTTCCTGGCTCAACCAAGTGGAAATCTGGTTCAACATCATCACCCAGAAAGCCATCCGTCGGAGCACCTTCGGCAACATCAAAGAACTTGTTGCCAAAATCGAATCCTTCGTGCATCGCTACAATGCGCAGGCCCGACCTTTCTCCTGGACGGCTACGCCCGATTCAATCCTCGAAAAAATCCAGCGACTATGTGAACGTATTTCCGGGACACAACACTAGCCCATCATTGGATAAGTTCTGGGGGGCCATTCAATCGTTAGCGACGAAAGCATGAGTTCTGCTTTACCGATCTAGATAATCCCGATTTGTTGAGCCGACTACTGGAGAGCAATGTTTCCCGTCACCCGGGGAACTCGGCGACATGATTCGCCTTCCCACAGAGTAGAAAAACGCGATCAGAGCTGGTTGTCGGGAGGCGGATCGGCGGGTAGTTCGGGTTTGTTGATGGTGGAAAGGGTGTCTACGTTGAAGTGCTGATAGTCAAAGTAGCGGGTGATTTCGTTGACTTTGAAGCCTTTGAGAAGCAGAACACGGACGCCAACGTGGGCTTCGTTGTACGTGGGGAGCCAGACTTCGTTGTTGATGAAGGCTTGCTCGAAAATGAAGCTGGTTCCCTTTTGCAGATTGGCGACCAGGCCGCCAGCGAAGCGGAAGTCTTTGACGAAGTACGCTTCCAGGCGAGCGACTTCGTGCTGCTTTTCATCAACCCAGATGACACCGGCGAGCTGCTGGACGATTTTTTCGACTAATTTTTTGGCCTTGTACTCGGGATTGCCTTCAAAGTCGAAGACCAGCACATCCTGGCCCCGAAATCGTTCATGGCGAGGATTGACAAACTGGCAGGCGCGAAGGAACACGTCGATATCGGGATCGTCGCTGTCTTTTTCTTCTTTGTCTTTTCCCTGTTCGCGTGCTTTCTCTTCCTTTGCATCCTTCTTGGCTTGCTGTTTCTGAATTTCCTCGATACGTTTCTTCGTTTTTTCGTTTTCCTTAGCGAGTTCGGCTTCGGGGAGGGGTTTGCCGTCCTTGGCAACCTGGGTGGAGATTTCTTCGCCGTTGAGGAAAAAGAAAGTGAATTCCTCGCGCTCGACTTTGGTGACTTTGCCGGTGGCGTCGAATTCGGTTTCTTCGGTGGCGCGACGGCCGGCGTAATTTTCGCGGATTTTGTCGATAGCTTTTTGATTGGCTTCGATTTCGGTGAAGAGTTTTTTCAGGTCGGGGAGCTGGACTTGAGATTTCCTGGGGAAATCGAAGACGCGTTCGCCGATGGTTTGGTTTACGGCGACGCGGTTTACGACAATTTTGTAGGTTTCTTCGCCGCGATGGAGTTCGAGTTTGTGAGCAACTTGAATGCCGGTTTCGGGGCGATAGTCTTCGTAAATAATCTCCTGAGGAACGCCGCCGGTGAGGCCGGACTCCTTGACGAGGAGATGCGAGGCGGAGTCGAAGTAGAGCTGGCGCTTGATCCCGGTGGGCATAGTGAGTTCGACCTGGATGGTGTCGTGCGCGGCGAGTCTTGCGGGGCCGATGAGGGCGATGCCGATTTTATTTTTTTTGAGATTGAGGAGATGGGAGCTGGCGAGGAGCGAAGCGGCTTCCAGTTGGAGGGCTTCCTGGCCGAGGAGAGTTTCGGCTTCGCCTTGCGGGGGCCGAAACCAAGCGGATTTGCCATTGTAAGCGAGAATCTCGAGCTGATCGGCGACGATGAGTTCGAGGTAATAACGATTGGGGGATTTGGAGTCGAGCGTGAAGGCGCCGGTTTTGCCGTCGGAGGCGCGAGTGAGGGAGCCTTCGAGGCTGAGAGTAAGGAGCTTAGAGAGTTTGTTGGAGCCGCCGGTGGATTTTAGGTATTGGTTGATGACTTTGTTGGCGTCCTGGGCGTGGGCCGAGGAGCTGCCGAGGAGGAGGAAGAGAATGAGATGGGAGAGTTTGCGCATGGTGCTTATTTATAGAAACGCATGAGTCGCGGAAAAGTTGCAGGAGATGAGCGGGAATTTGTGCAGTGGATGGGAATCGGCGGCCGGTGACGGCGCGGTGCGGTTGAGGTCAGAGTGACAGCGCGATTTTGGTGTGGCCCACCAAGGCCAGCAGTGCTGCATCCCTACAAAGACGCAGAGAAAAAGCGGGGCTAATGTCCTGCACGACAAGGAAAGAAGAAAGATGGCCCCCTGATTATGCTGCGTGAGGCTAGAAAATTGGCCGATAGGAGATTATGGCTTGGGACGGTTGGAATACTTTTCGAAGAGGCGCGAATGTTTGTTGGCGGTGGACGTCAGCTGACCTTTGATGAAGAGGTATTTGACCTCGGTGGTGAGTTCGAGGGGATCGCCGGTGGTGACGATCACGTTGGCGATTTTGCCGGTTTCGAGTGTGCCGACCTGATCGGCGAGTCCGAAAATTTGCGCGGGATACAGAGTGACGGCTTTGAGGCCTTCGTCGGCTGACAAGCCGTGCGCGATTGCGTTGGCGGCATTCTGGCCGAGGCGGCGCGCGAAGGAATTGTCAAAGCTGCCGATGGCGAATTTTACGCCGGCCCGAGACAGTTCGGCGGGCTGAGTGAGCAGGCGATCGTAAGGATCGTCTTCTTCATCGGGTAACGAAAGCATCGGGCGAAGAATGACCGGAATATTTTTGGAGCGGAGAAGTTCTTTGACTTTGTAGGCTTCTTCGCCGCCGGCGAGGATCATTTTTAGTTTTTGCCTGTCGCAAAATTCCACGGCGTTGCGAATGTCACGCGCACGGTCGGCAAATACGAGGACTGGAAGCTGGCCGCGAACGACTGGAGCGAGTGCTTCGAGTTTAACGTCGCGTTCAAAATCAGACGGACCGCCGTGGCCAATGGCTTGCGCGTAGTGGCGAGCGCGATCGAGATAGTCTGTGAATTCGTTGACCTGCTTCTCGTAATCGGCCTTGGCGTCGGAGTATGGCTTTTCTTTTCTGGTGAAGGTGGCGAAATCGAAAGTGCGAGTCTGAATTTGCGGCCAGGTGATGACCATGGCGACGCTGCGCTTGATCTGCATATCGTCCATGGTCCATCCGGCGAGGCTGAATGCGGAGGCTTGGCCAGCGAAGGTACCGGAATTCCCGGGGGAATCGAAACCCCCGCTGCCCGGGACGGCGAGAACTTCGGTGATGCCAGAAGCGCGGGTGACGGGAATGTGTTCGCTGGATGGAGAGACGGCAGTGGCAGCGACGACATCGGGATTGAAACTACCGGTTTCAGCGGAATCGACAGTTGAGCTGACAGCGGAAATTTCGCTGAGGCCCATCTGAGTGACTGCATCGAAGAGCCCAGGATAGACGTGTAGGCCTTTACCTTCGATGACTTGCGCGCCGGCGGGAATTTCTACAGTGGCACCGATGGCGGCGATTTTGCCGTCCTTGATGACGAGAGTGCCGTCGTCAATGGCAGAGCCTGCGAGCGTGACGATTTTGGCGTGAGTGATAGCGAAGACGGTTGGAGTTTGCTGCGCGGCGGCGTGTGCAGGCAACAAAATACAACATGCTGCGACTGCTAGCCCTGTAAAATTCTTTGAGAGCGAAGACATTTTGATGGAGTTCACAGGGCACCGCCGTTGCTTGATGAGATTCCGTCTTCACCACTGCCGCGTTTGGCAGCGTCGGAAGGAGGTTTGGGTCCTTCGTCCGGTTTTTTGGCGGCGTCAGGTTTCTTTTCGTCGGGCTTCTTTTCGTCAGGCTTTTTCTCGGCAGCCTTTTTTGCTTTGGCGAGCAGATCTTTCTTTTCCTTTTCGAGTGCGCCGCGACCGGCGATGTCTTTGTCGCGATCGAAAAGGACTTTGCCATCAACCATGGTTTTTTGGGCGACAGCGTAGGCGCTCAGCGGATCGTGATTGTAGATGACCAGATCAGCATCCTTGCCGACATCGATGGAGCCGACGCGCTTGTCAATCCCGAGTTGCATAGCGGGATTGATGGTGATCAACTTTATGGCCTCGTCGTGAGTGAGCCCGCCGTACTTGATGGTCTTGGCGGCTTCCTGGTTTAGGTGGGTGGCCTCCTCGGCGTCATCGGAATTGATGGAGACAACCACGCCGCGTTTGGTCATCAACGCTGCGTTGTAGGGGATGGCGTCGTAGGCTTCGACTTTGTAAGCCCACCAATCGGAGAAAGTCGAAGCGCCGGCACCAGCAGCGGCGATTTCGTCGGCGACTTTGTAACCCTCCAGGACGTGCTGGAAGGTCCGGACCTTGAAACCGAATTCCTTGGCGACGCGCAGTAGCATGAGGATTTCATCTTCGCGATAGCAGTGAGAATGAACGTAGCGTTTGCCTTCGAGAACTTCGACCAGCGGCTCGAGGCGGAGATCGCGGCGGGGAGCAACGAGATTTTTTCCTCCGGCGGCGAAGCGCTTGTTATAGGCGTCCCAGGAATTCTTGTAATCGCGCGCTTCGGCGAAGGCTCCGCGAATGGTTTCTTCGACACCCATACGAGTGGCCGGATAGCGCTTGGGCTGCCCGGGAATGCTGAAATTGGAGCGCTTGGGATTTTCACCAAGGGCAAACTTGATGCCGGGTAGCGCGTCCTCGAACGGAAGCTTGGAAGCGGGCTGACCCCAGCGAAGCTTGATGACGATGGTTTGTCCGCCTATGGCGTTAGCGCTGCCATGTAGAACGTTGGCAGTGGTGACGCCGCCAGCGAGATCGCGATAGATGTCGACGTCGTCGGAATCGAGGACTTCGGCAATGTTGGCGATGGAGGACACCGAGACGCTGCCTTCGTTCACGCCGCCTTCGATGGCGATGTGTGAATGGCAATCGATGATGCCAGGCATGACGAACTGTCCGGCGGCGTCGATGACCATGGCCTCTTTGGGAACTTTGACGGACGGGCCGACTTCTGCGATCTTGCCATCTCTAATAAGGATTGAGCCGCGTTCAATGGTGCCGTGAGAAACGGTGAGCACAGTGGCGTTCTGAATGACGATGATGGACGTCGCGGCGTCGGGTGTTGGCAGCGCAGGAGAGACGGTGGCAACGAACATCAATGCGGCGAATACTGTAGAGAATCGGAAGTTCATCGCGAGTCTCCTTGGCGCCCGGACGAAAGCGTAGCGAGCGAAGAGTTGGTTGGCGCTTTGGCGCCGGTGAAATCAATGGAATATTCCTGCACGCTGATATTGCCTTTCAGAGAAGTACCGTCGAAAGTGCCGGTGAAAGTGACGTCGGCAAACGACGGGCCAATGGAAATGTTGATCACGAAGCGGAATTTGTCAGCGCTAAGGTAGCCACTGAGGATGGTGACAGTGCCACGCTTGCTGGCGAGCGTACCGGAGAGCGATCCATCAGCGGCCATGGTAAGGTCGGCCGTGGATTCTTCGGCTCCTTCGGGAGTAGTGTAGGAAAGTTTCCATTTGCCAGTGATGTCGCCTTTCGGTGGATCCTTGGGTTTTTCCGGTTCGCGAATCTCGAAGCGGCGACCATCAACGAAGACAAATTTGATTTTGGTCTTTTCGTTGAAGAGATCGCCATCGGTGATGACGAGATTGGCGATTTTGCCTTTTTCGATGGACCCGAGGCGATCGGCTACGCCAAAAATCTCCGCTGGAGAAAGGGTCATGGCGCGGAGAGCAGCGTCGGGGGCGAGACCCGCGTCGATGGATTTTTTTGCGGCTTTGAGAAGATCTTTGGGATTGGTGGTGGCGCCGGAATAGAAAGCGAATCTCACACCGGCTTTGGCGAATGCAGCGGGCGTAGACGGAGCGCGATCGCGAAAACGGAGCGTGCGCAAGGAAGGCACGTCGTCCGGATCGGAGTCTTTTTCCGCTTCGGGCCATTTGAGATCAACGAGTACGGGGATTTTCTTTGCGGCGATTTCGTCGGCAACTTCGTAGCCAGCCTGGCCACCGTAGATTGCGGCGTTCACTTTCCAACGGTCGACGAGATCGAGCGCGCGGCGAATGTCCACCGGGGAATTTCCGGAAATTAGCACAAGCGCGTGATCTTCGAGAGCGTCGGCAAGCGCTGCGGAGGTGCGGTCGTAACGCGGGCGGGCGGATCCTTTTGGATTCCTGTCGTAGGCAGCTTCGGCTTTGGTCAGCCAATCGGTGTCGAGCCAAACTTGATGCTCGTAGCTATGAACACCCATTAAGGAATCGGGAAATCCACTGCCGAAACTACCGGTTCGCTGTATCGAAACTGGAATCGCCACGGGAGTTTTAACGACAAGATCACCGGCACGTTCGCCGGCGAGATCAAGAATCGCCGCCTGGCCAGGAAAAAATCCGGACTTAGGAGAAGAAACTACGGTGGTGAATCCTGCACTGCGCCACATTTCGATACGTTTGTCGGAGAGGCTGGCTTCATCGGCAGCGTTGCGCCAAGGAGTACTGTTGGGCCGATCTTCCGGGCCGCGAGCGGCTTCGCCGACACGGCGAGGAACACCTTCTACAGCAGGAGTAGCAGCGGGAGGCGACAGACCTACGTCGGTGAATGCGTCGATGAGTCCGGGATAGACAATGAGACCTTTGCCGTCGATGACCCAAGCGTCAGCGGGGATCGTGGCATCTTTCGAAACGGCAACGATAACGCCACGGGCGACGAGGACAGTGGCGTCGTCAATGGCTGGGCCGGAAACCGGCACAATTTTTGCGCCGCGAATGGCGAAATACTGCGGCTCGCCTCCCTGCGCAAAAGCGGAGGAACAGGCGGCGAGTAGACCGACCGCAACGAGTGCAAATGAACGTACAAAGAAACCAATGCGTTCGAACCCAGAGCGCATGCCAGACTCCTTTGGAAAGTGCGACGAAGAAAAAGAAAACACCGGCTGCCCGTCAGCCGGTTGGACGCACGAGGCTACTGTGAAGTTTCCAATGAGTCAAGCGAAACGCGGGGCATTCGAATCAATTTTGTAATTTCTTAATGCAAAAAACATTTCAGGGCTTTTTCTTCTTGCCCAGAAGGCCGCCGATGGCACTGATACTATCGGCGGGCGCTCCGGCCCCCAGTTTGCCAACATTTGCGGCGGAACCGCCAGCGCAACCAAGCTGGCCCTTGACCATGCCAGCTGCGGCGCCGCTCACATCCGGAATGAATTTGGGATCAGAGGCAGTACCTTGAATGGCAAACGGAATGGTGGTTCCACCCTTGCAACCGCTGGCTTGACCGCCGCCCAGCGCACCGGTAAGAGCACCAACACCTGCTCCGGCGGAGCCAGCAGCGCCGATCGCGCCGCCAGTCAGAGTAGCAGCCATTTTGAAATCGAGATTGTTTCTGGAATCCAACGTTCCGCCGCCCGCAAGATTGCCAAGACTGGGAATCACGGCAACAAAGTTATCGGCGCGCAAACCGTTGGGCGCCACATGAACATTGGTGGTGAGTTTTTCGATGTCGAGATCCTTGCCAGTTTTCAGCCCGGTTAACGCTGAAACCCCCGACATTTTAGACCCAAGATCGAACCCAGAGACTTTGGCTGAGTAGAGGCCAATGGTGCCATCGGTCACAAGTTTATTGGTAGGGCCCTTGATATTTAGATTGGCGCTTAGCGTTCCGGCACTAAGCGAGGCCCCTTTCGGCAAATTTACGCCGAGCGCCGGAAGGAATGATTCCAAATCTGTTGCGGGCATGCCTTCCCCGCTGAGTTTTATGTCGACCACTGTTGCTTCGCCCTGGGAAGCGTAGGTCCCGTTGAGATGCGAAGTGGCGTTACCGATTTTTACGGTGGAGGGATTCAAGAGCCCTGAATTTTTACGGAGATCATACTTGGTGCTATAGGCCAAGTTGAGCGGAACGCCGGAAGGACTGCCGCCCTGTACGAGAAGTGCTTTGGTCAGTTTTATAGTGCCGTTGGTTTGCGCGATGCCACCTTGATTGGCGAGAGTGGTATCGACATCTACGATTCCGCCGAGTCCGAGAGATGGATCGAGGATTCCGGAGCTGGCAAGGTTCAACGAACCAACGTGAAGCTTGGCATCAAGCGGAGTCAGCGTCGAATCGGTCTTGTCGACCGGGCCAACGTGTCCGTCGAGCTTCATGTTTCCGCCGCCGGGTAAGTCAGCTGTTACGGAGATAGGAAATTTGGAATTGAGCGAAAAATCGGAAGCGGTAACGTTGACATGGTCGTAAGTGGTTCGTTGCTGCGATTTGGTGGTACCAACAATGATTTTGCCGTTCTCTAATTCCAGCTTCTTGACGGTGACGCCCGGCGGCGCGGAAGAAGATGCGGTGGAGGCGGGCTTGTCTGGTTTGGCTGTTTCCGAGGAGGAACCGCCGATGGTTGAATAGTTCCAGTCGCCCGCAGGATTCTTGAGCAACGTTACCTGTGGTTCGTCAATGGTGATATCGGTGACATTGAGTTGTTTGGAGAAAATGAGGGGAATCATTTCGACGCCGACGCTCAGGGATTTCGCGGTGAGAAAAGGAGATGGACTGAACTTGGGATCGTCGCCGATAGAAAGATCCTGCGCGGTCAAGGCACCGTGAAGCAGCGAGAGGCTCAGGTTGCCAAGTTGCACTTTACGGCCGATGGACGCGGATACTCTTTGTTCAATGGTGGGTTTGAACTGATTGACCGGAATAAAAAAAGGCAGGGCGATTAACAGGATGATCAGGACGCCGACTCCAATCAAAATGTAGCGAAGGGTGCGACTCATGAAGACCTCCGGATGGCAGGACACAAAGACTTTCTCGCGCGGCGAGATCGATAATAGCACAGGGAATATGAATGCAGAGCCGTCAAGACGCGGTAAGTCTGAGGGGACGGAAGCCGGGATTGGGTTGTTGGCGACCCTTGGCGCGGGCGGCGGGTTAGCTATGATAGTCTGAGAATTGAAACTTGGGGCTGTAGCTCAGATGGATAGAGCGTCGGTTTCCTAAACCGTAGGTCGGGAGTTCGAGCCTCCCCAGCCCCACCATTTAACTCTTTGATTTGTCAGAGCTTGCCCACTTTCAGCTCACGACCAGTTCGCCATCCTTTCAAGTTTGGTGCAAGTTAGCTCAAATTCATGCGCGTTTTCTCAGCTGAACTCAACCAGAGTCGGAAATCGACTTGCCGTATATTGTCGAGCGATGGCGCTTTATCAGATACCGAACGGTAGTCCGTATCAGCGAACTCTTTGGAATTTGAGCGGCGCTGCAATATTTTCGCTGCTAGGCATTCTCTTATTTTCCTTTTTCCAGCCTGCAGGACTCAGCGATTCAGTAGCGCATTCGATTGGATGGGCGGCGGGCGTAATCATGGTGGCTTCAGTTCTGGGTTTGACCCTGCTTTCCGTGAAAGACACCACCTGGAAGCTGAAGGGCAAACTTAGGTTTGAAGTGTCCGACGGCAAGATAATTCAAAGTAGTGATGATACTGAGGCCATTGAAATCCCCTTGAAAAATATCGAGTCTCTTCACGAATATCGCGGTTGGCTGTTGATTAGGGGGTGTGGAACCAGGACGGCAAATATCGATACCGAAGGAAATCGACGAATTTCGAGACGCTGAAACGCGAGCTGACTTCGTATCATCCTGTTATTGTCGCCAAAGCAAAGGTCTTTCCACTTTCGTTTCTGCCCTTCGTCCTGTTGATTATTGCTTGGCTCTTACTGCTCACGTCTCATTCCCGTGCCATCGTCCTGTTGCTGGAATCGTTGTCCTCGGCCTGCAGGGGGCAGGAACGTACTCGCTACTTCGCACGTTGCGTGGCAAGACGAAGTTAAAGCTTATCGTGCTGACGCTCGTTTTGACGTGGCTGACCATTGCATGGGTTGTTCTCCAGGAAGTGAAAGCTGTTTTGTGAACTCCAGGAATTTCAACTCTCACCGTCGGCTCCATTTTTCCCGTTTAGAATCAATATCGCAGAAATTCCAGTTGGTCTGACTTCCCAAATCCGTTGCAAGGTCGTTGCAAGTTAGCCCAAATCTGCGTGAGTGTCCGAATACTTGTGATACCTTCACTCGACCATGTCGGAAAAAACGCCTATTTCGCTCTTCGTGAAACTAGAATACTGGGACGTCTATCGATTGAACGCAGCCCTCACAGCGACAGTCTTCCGTAAGGTCCTCTAGATCTGGGGAGTCATCGCTTTGCTGTGGCTCTCAATCTCTGCGCTCTTGGTGATTCGTCCCCGACCTGAACAAGGCTGGGCTGTCATCATGCAGAACGCGAGCCCGTTCAAGTGGGTGTTTGCGGTGCCAGTGCTATTTGTCTTTGCTCTGCCGCTGCTCTCCGCACGACGAGTGTTGCGGGACGACCGCGTCCGAAGGAAGATTGGAATTGGACGCGCATAACGATGCGTCCGATTATTGATTACTTCTGCTTCTAGTTCCACAACCGCCAGAATTAAACCCGCATGACCAGTTCACCTGTTGGACAAAGAACTCCAGCCCGACGGCAAATGTCCTGCCGTTGAGAGGCTGATAGGCTACTCGTGCTCTAGCCCACAGGTCACCGATTAAGGATTTGATAACAACACGAGAATTGGGCGGCCAAGGTCGTTCGGTTACGAGTCGCGCACCAAAAGAACTTAGGTTTTGCGTTGGGCATGCCTCACTCACTAGTGGCTTCTCTTTGCGCCAGGAGTCTCTCGGAATTGCGTGCCCATCTGCGGCCCAGCGACATCTAGCCTCACTTAGCCGGGTCGGTAACGAGGATTCCTTCGACTATGATGTGGCGGCTGAGCGCCGTTAATCCGATGATGGCCTGACATTGAGGATCAGCGAAAAGTTGGGTCAGAAGCTTGACCAGTTTTTAGAGCGTGGCGTGCTTCGCTTTTCAGCATGCGAATCCGGGCCAGCGCCTCGGAAATCGCTTCTTCTTCCACGTAACCTAGACTGTACGAGACCGCCATGATTCGGCCGATGATGGCCACTTCTGCCTGCCGAATTTTTGGCCCCATTTCATCTGGGTTGTGTTCCTGGATTGCATCCTGTAACGCCGATTGCCACGCATAACCTCCCTGCATAAACCATCCCCACTGGCGTCACCTTCGACAGGCGATGTTGTTTCGCGGGATTTGGCAACGCCCGAATACTACTGACGAAGTCAGTTTGCCTCGCCGCTTAGTGATGTATCGGAAACGACAAGTTGTCTGACGAAATCAGTTCTTCGTGGCGCGAAAACCGCTGCCAGTCGAGCGCCCTGAGGGCGTCGAGAGCTTCAAACAGAGCGTCTTCTTCCTGCCGGTCGATACTCGCCGGAGAAACGAATCGTTCGAGGATAGCAAGCCTCGCCAGTCCAATTTTTCCGTCGACCGAGGTCGGCTCGTTTTCGTGCATAACAGTTTTAAATGCCCGTTGCCACGAGAAGCCACATTCTTGCATGCCTGCGTGCATTGGTGTCTCCTCCTGTTAGTAGGAGAGCAGATTTGTGGCCACGCTCATAACGTACTTGATTCAGAGGGGTTGGCGAGAAAAAGCTGATGGGTCTAGTACTCGAAGCCTGCTTACTTCTTTCCACGTAGGCCGAATAATCTACACGGATATTCGTTCGGCCAAGGGCTTGCGACCAGTCGAGAGTCTATTCGGCGTCTTTCAATATGCGGTGTCGCAGCTTGCCGAGTTTACGATTCAAGAAATGCTCGCGCCCAAAGAAAGGCAATACAGGAGTCCGGCGTTTCTCTATCTTGCTGCGGGCCCGTTTTAATCGGGGGTCGTCGCCAAATAACCCGAGGGCGTAATCTAATTTATATAGGGACATCTCACGCAGCCCTGCAAGTGAGTAGACTTCTGCGAGATTGAGATGGAACTGGATTTCCTTGGGATTTGACTGTACTGCCATGTCGCAAAGCTCCGAGGCTTTAGCCCAGTTTCGCTGGGCACGCGCAATCGACACGCCGAGAAATGAAATGTAGAACGGATTGTGCTTGTCAGATTCGAAAGCACTTTGCAGTTTCACCAAAGCCTTTTGGGGG
>Ga0157376_10000181_pt1 | contig 43447 bp, 65 predicted proteins | sample M45metaG_FD_121801 | JGI IMG/M metagenome (GOLD analysis project Ga0157376, IMG submission 121801) | Miscanthus rhizosphere microbial communities from Kellogg Biological Station, Michigan, USA - M4-5 metaG | ecosystem: Host-associated > Plants > Roots > Rhizosphere > Soil | place: USA: Michigan...
AAGGCCCAGAAGGCCATCGATAAGTGGTACGACAACGAAATCGCCAAGCATCAGGCGGCGGGGACCGACACCGCGGCGTTCTACGATGCGCTCGCGGTCCGCGACCTCCAGAAGTACGCCCAGCTCGAAGCGAACCGGGTCGCGGACGACGCAGCCTCGCGGAAGCACGCGGAGGACAAAGCGAAGCGGGACGAGGAGGCGTATCAGTTCGCGCTCGCCCACGCGGACCAGTTCAGCGCCGACCACATCGAAAAGCTCCGGCTCGACGCCAACGCGTCCAAGCTCGCGGCCGACGGCTGGGGGCTCGGCTGGGAGGACAACAGCAAGAAGGCCGGGAAAGCCGTGGACGACCTCGGGGGAAAGATCGTGGGCATCGGCCACGCGATTACGCCCGTCAACAAAATGTGGGACGACGCCTCGAATTCCTTCATCGCGGTGCCCTCGGCGATGGGCGCCGCCTGGGACGCCGCGAAGGCGAAGATCGACGCCGCCGAGGATGCGTCCAACGCCGTGGTCCGCACGTTGCAGCTCGCGACCGTCGAATCTAACTCGTTTGCCGACAGCGTGCAGACGTGGTTCCCGCAGTTTACGGAGGGCTCGGCGGCGGCCCGCGGATTCATGGCGAGCGGGATGACGCCCGGCGAAGCGGCCTATGCAGCCTCCGGCGGGATCATCCACGGCAACATCGGCGGCCTGAGCACGACCGGGAGTGGCATGGGCCGGGCGAGCGGTGGACCCGTCAGCGCCGGGACACCCTATACGGTCGGCGAGCAAGGTCCCGAGCTGTTTGTGCCGAGCAGCAACGGCACGATCGTCCCGAATGGCGCGGGCGGCGGCAACGTCACGATCAACCTGAACGGCGCGGTGCTCGGCTCCCCGAATGACATTGCCCGCGTCGTCGGCGGCGCGATGATGAACCTGCTGCGGACGCAGGGCACGCGCCTGCCCGTGTCGGGCGGACTGGGCTGATGGCGACCCTCGTCGCGGGCGAGAAGGCCCGCATGTATGCGCTCGGGAAACTTGCGCGGGGCGGGGCGACCCGTGGCGCGTATCGGTCTGCCGACACGTTTATCAGCATCGGTGGCGTGCCCGTGCATCACACGCGGCTCACCTACGCGGAGGTCATCAAGGCGGCGGGCGCGACGCATCACTGGCGCCTCGAAGAAGCGACGGGCCCGACGACGGCCGACAGCATCGGGACGGCCACCGGCACGCTCACGTCGAGCGGGATCGCGCGGAACCAACCGTCCGCCATCGCGGATGGACGCGCGTCGATGGCGTTCGACGGCGCGACAGGCGGGATCACTATGCCGCCCGTCACGACGCCCACCGGGATGACCATCGAGGCGTGTCTCTGGACGATCCAGACGGCGGGGGCGGGCACGATTTTCTCCACGCGCGGACTGGGCGACGTGTTCCTCGGCGTCCAAAACGGGATCCTGGCGGTCTATACGACGCAAGACGCTGTGGCGGGGACGATCCCCGTCAACAACGGCCAGTGGCATTTTATCGCCGCGACCCTGACCGGCTCGGCGGTCACGCTCTACGTCGATGGCGTCGCGGATGGCCCCTTCCCCCTGCGACATGTCGGCGGCACGAGCACGGCGTGGATCGGCTTTGAAGCCGGGGCGAACTACCTGCTAGGCACGCTGGACGAAGTGGCGATCTATCCCCGACCGCTGACGGCGGCCGAACTCGCGCTTCATTTCGCGGCGTATCGCGCCTTCGCGCCGGTCGGCCGCGTCCTGATGGACACCCTGTCGATCACCGACACGCTGGAACAGGCGCCGAATACGTGCGCGTTTACGGCGATGGGGATCGCGCCCGCGCTCGGGCAGCCGGTCGTGATTACCCTCGGGTCGCCCAACACCTTGAACCCCCTGTTCGCGGGGCAAGTGCTGCGGACGGAGCAGGTGTATCTGGTGGACAATCCCGACCACGTCGCCTACCGCGTGGATTGTATCGATCACACGCCGCTGCTCGACCGTCGCCTCGTGATCGCGCTCTATCGCAACCTGACAGCGACCGCGATTGCGCTGGACCTCATCGCCCGGTTCACCACGGGCTTTACGACGGCCCACGTCGCGAGCGGGTTGCCGGTCCTCGACGAGATCAGTTTCACCAACACCTCGGTGACCGATGCGCTGTCGCAGTTGGCGAAGCGGATCGGCGCGTCGTTCTACGTGGACTACGCGAAGGATCTGCATTTCTACCTGACCGCCGAGGACGCGAACAGCGTGACGCCCCCGCGTGCCGTAACCCCGACGCACCCAACGGTGCAGCACGTCGCGCTGACCCGCGACCGCAGTCAAGTGGTCACGCGGGCCTACTGCGAAGGCGGCGGGGGGAATGCGGCGGGCGCCGTGACGGCGGGCGATACGATCGTGCCGGTGGACGCGATCACCTGGTACAACCCCGCCGGGGGCGTCGTCACCGTGCAGCAGCAGCGGTTGACGTACACGACGCCCGTCGCGGGCGGCGCGGGCACGCTCGTCGGACCGGGCGTGCAGCCCGTGGCCGCGCCGAAAGCCGACCTCGTGCCGGGCGCTGGGGTCACGCTCGGGGCGCACGACTACGCCGTGTCGTTCGTCACCGGCGTCGGCGAATCCCTCGTCGGCCCGCGTGTCGCGGTGAACGTGCTCGGCGTCTTGCCCCCGCCGACGCAACCACCCACCTTACTGGGGGCGAGCAGTGTCGCGGCGGGCGGCAGCGGCCCGGACGTGGGCGGGCACCAGTACGCGGTGTCGTTTGTGACGGCCGCGGGCGAGACGCTGATCGGCCCCGCGACCGGCTGGACGCAACCGGCGCTCGCCCCGCCCACGAGTCCGATTGCGATCCGCGACTACCCGTACAGCAACACGTATTTCACCTCGCCGTACTTCCGCGCGGGCGACACCATCGTGCTCTGGGGGAGTTACTCGTCTGCGCCGAACAACGCGCTATCGGCCCCGCCGACCATCAACGAAACACCCCGAGGTCCCGCGGCGGCGTATGTCATAAAGCAAGCACCGAACGGCCCGCCCGGCAGCTTCATCGATTTTCAATTTGACGTGCCGTGCTCGCCCGATCCGAACGTGAAAACGCTCCACGTCTGGATCAGCGGGAACGGTGGCCCCGCCACCATCTTCGGTTTGTATTATTCGGGGACCGGGGGCTGGCCGAATGCGCCCGGTCAAATCTCGCAAACGTTTTTCTACCAAACCTCGTCGGTCGGGGCCGTGGCCGCGCCCACGACGTTCAACCCCGTGCCCGGCGGCGTCACCGTGTACGATCTGCAACGCGGCGGCGCGGCGGTCACGGCCCGACGACTCTATCGGTGGGACGGCACAGGTGTGTTCCGCCTTGCCCTCGTGATCCCCGACAACACGACCACGACGGCCACGGATCGGCTCACCAACGCGCAAGTCGCGGGACAACCCGCCGCGCCCTCGACCAACACGGCGACGGTCGCGCAAGTCGCCCTCTCGGGCATTCCGATCAGTCAAAGCAGTCCCTCGAACTGGCGACGCATTTACCGCAGCGCCGCCAACACGAGCGCACTGAAACTGCTGACGACCATCACCGACAACACGACCACGACCTTTCTCGACACGCTCGCCGATGCCAGCCTCGGCGTCAACGCGCCAGCCGGCGACACGTCAGGGTTGAAACAACCCGAGGGACAGGCACTCGCCGGGTCCACGACGATCCTCGTGGCGGGGGCCGCCGCGTTTCGCCCCACGGGGGGGTGGGCGCTCGTGACGGGGCAAACCATCCGCTATACCGGGATCAGCGGGAATAGTCTCACCGGCATTCCAGCGTCGGGCGTGGGCGCAATCCTCGCCACCATCAGCTACAACGCGACGATCATCGCGGCGAATGCGATCGAAGGGATTCCGGCGTCGGGCGTGGGCGCCATCACGCTGCCGATCAAGACGGGCGACCCCGTCAATGTGTTGGTCCAGGTCGATGACGCCGCCGCGCAAGCCGCACAAGGCGCGATCACCGGCGGCGACGGCATCATTGAAATGTACGTGCAGGACAACCGGCTCTCCGAAATCGAGAGCCGCGCACGAGCCAATGCGCTGCTGGCGCTCCGCAAAGACATCGAAGCGACGCTGACGTACACGACCCGCGAACTGAATCTGCGCTCGGGCTCCACCGTCCACGTCGATCTGCCCCTGCCGACCAATCTGGCCGGGGACTACAAGATTCAACAGATCACGTTTTCGCTGTTCCAGTATCCACACGTCTACCCGCTCGCGACCGTAACGGCCTCGTCGAACCGGTTTAGCTTCGAGGATCTGTTGCGCGTGGCCCGCAACAGCAGCGGCATCACCTAAGGAAGGGAACCCGGACGATGACGATTACCCGCACGCCGATCATTGACGACGACGGGTCCGGCACGTCCGGGACCGTGCTCGATAACGCGTGGAAGCAGGAACTGTACGGCCAGATCGACGGCGCGCTCACGGCGGGCGGCGGCAAGGCGTGGACGAACATGCCCGCCGGGACGGCCCTCACCAACGACGGCGCGATTAACCAGCCGATGACGACCGTGCTCAATCGGTACCGGCAGCTCGGGGGCAATACGGTCGTGTGGGAATTTGGCGCGAATCCGATCACGCTCACGGCGGCGTCGAGCAGTCTGTATCTGTTTCAACCGGGATTCGCGATGCTCGGTCCCGCGGGGGCGACGTACCCGGTCGCGTGGGGACCGATGCCGACGTACCTGCTGTTTGCCAATACCGGCACGGTCTACTGGCGACGGCAGGACGGGCAGAATTGGGCGGCGGGCGGGGCGTGGTTGTACTTTGCCATCATCCTCGAAGCGACGGGCGGATGAGCGACCACCACTACGGCGCGACGGCGCGGACGCTCGTGCTCGCCGTCGCGTTCGTCACAACGGCGTGCGTCAGTCGCGGCGGCATCACGCTGCACCTCGCGCCGACGGACTTGATGTGCAGCGACCGGATTCCGGCCCGTTTGTTTCTCGACCCGCGCTGCCCGAACGGCGTCTGCGGGTACACCTGTGCGCCCGGCCGCTGGCGCGACTGGCTCAACCAGCAATTAGGAGATCAACGCCCATGACGACGAATTACCAGCGCCCCCCGCTGCCGACGTTGTTCCGCCATCCGCCGCGGCCGGCGCCGCAGGCCGGCGATCCCGACGACGTGCATTACGTACTGGAGATCACTTGCGTGGACACGACCGGCAAGCCCGTCTCTGGTGTCGAGCTGAGCCTGATCAACAACAACAACGGCACTCCGAGCTCCCGCTACAGTGACGGCAACGGCTACTGTAACCACGGTGTGACCGGCCGGCCCGACGATCTCGTCACGTTCCAGTCGAACGGCTGGAAGCTCGTGGCCGCGACGGGGCAGCCGAGCATTGGGCCGCAGTACCTGTATCTGCCGGTCGGCGACCACGTCACGCTGCAAGTGAGCCTCGATTCTTTTAAGCAGGGCCTCCGCCCCACGCCGCCCGCGGCGAGAGGCCCACTGCCGCCGTTCGCCACGCCGATCAACTATCGGACCACGATGCCGTGGGAGCCGCCGACGGCGGACCGGAATTTCATGCGCGGCGATGCGTGGGGCGTCGAGATGCCAGGCGCGCCGCAGATCCCCGGCACCGGCCGGAAGTACGAACGGATTTTCAGTTGGTTCAGCGACCGCTACTCGCCTGCGTTTCAGGACGAGTACTGGGCGAAGCAGGCGAGCTTTCAGTACACGCACGGCAAGCTTTCCCTGGCCGATTCGCTCGGCAAAATCGACAACGGGCCTAACTCGCCACCGGGCGCCGGCCGCACGATAGATCAGTTCATCGAGACGTGCCATCTCGTGAAGAAGTACCTGCCGTGGTGTCAGGTGATACTCGGATCGAAATACTTCCTCGACTTCGAGGGGCGCATCGCCAACTGCGCGCATAACATGACCGGCCAGCAGTGGGCGGATTGGGCGGGGCCGCTGCTGGAGCAACTGATCGCGGCGAAGGCTATCGATGAATGTATCGCCGGCTGGGAGTGGAACTTGTGGAACACGCCCGGCAAGGACAGCATCGACGCGTACAAGTTCATCGGCACGACGTGCCACGCCGCGGGCATCTCGAGTTGGCAACACATGGCGCCGCACTATACGAGCTGGCAAGCGAACGACGATGACCGCGGCCGATTCGGTTGGTTTGATGATCTCGCCGGCTACCTGGACGGCATCAACTATCAGACCGCCGGACCGAGCTGGAGTCCGCAGATGATGCAGGCCAGATTCGTGGACACGTTGTGGTTGTTCGGCGAGCGGGGCAACGATTTTCTGTTCAGGATGGACGAGGACTATGCGTTCTTCCTCTGGGACGCCGACGAGTGGACCGGCCAAGTGGACGACGCCGTAGACGCGAATGGCACGCCGATCCTGACCACGCTGCCGACGACGCCCGAGTATGCGAACCAGCGGTCGTACATCGGCTGCTGCACCGTAGACGATGTGAAGCATGGATCGGCGCTCGTCTGGGGCTACATGAACGGCGCGCGCCGGCCCGATGGATCGAGGTTGTAATGACGGAGATTGATCTGACCTGCGCGGCGGAACCGCCGTGCGTCGTGACGCCGCCCTCGCTCTACGGCGGACAGCCGGAGAGCAACTTCCAGGTCAGCGTGACACCCGACCCCGCGACGGCGAGCTGGTCGGCGAGCAGTCCGGTGCCGTGGGTGCAGTTTCCTGAGAGTACCTTTCCGATGACGGGAACCCAGACGCTGATCGTGCGGATCGTGCTCAATCCGGAGTCGTTCCGTGAAACCACGATCACCTTTGGCACGACGCCGGTCGTCGTCAAGCAGGAAGGCGTCGCCACGGTCCCGCCGGAGCCGGAGCCCGGTCCCGATCCGAATCCCGACAGTCCGTACGCGCACGCCTGTCAGGACCGCGAGCCCCGCGCCAAGCCGGCGCTGCCGCAGCTCGGCCCCGCGGGCTTCGCGTTCCACGACCCGGCGTTCGGGACGCCGATGCTCCGCGTGACCGACGAGACGATGGGCGGCAGCAGCTTCCGGGTGCCGAGTAACGCACACCTTGCCGCGTTCAATGCGGACAGCACGAAGTTCATCGTGTGCGGACAGACCGGCGTCAAGGCGTTCGCGTACGACGGCACCACGGCGCGGGCGATTGCCGATGTGCAGATGGCGAGTGCCGACGTGAAGACGCAGGGCGAGCCGTGCTGGAGCCGCCGCGACCCGAACGTGCTCTACACGCTCGGCGGGCAGTGGGGCCGCACGATTCAAGCCGTGACGCTGCTGGGGGAGGGCAACGCGCAGACGACCGACCTGCTCGACCTCGACACCCTCGGCCTCGACCTGGGGTTCGACGACGCCACGCGCACCTACGTGGGCGGCATCATCACGAGCGACGACTCGATTGTCGTGTTCTTCGGCGGCACGGGGCAGGACAAGCATCACTACATCGGGCAGATGCCTATCGGGGGCACGACGTTCACGACGCTCGTGGATACGCAGACGCTCGGCCCGCTCGCCTGCCTGCTGCACTCGGCGGCCGTCGATCTGAGCGGGCAGTACCTTGCGCTCTACCCGACCGGCGCGCAGCCGTACCAGACGATCTTCATCGACGTGAGTACGCAGGTCGCGGCGCCGGTCACGGTGTCTCCGGGCGGACACGACGCGCTCGGCTACGGCTGGCAAGTGAATGCCGATTCCGGTACGGCCGCGTGGGACGCCGCCCAGTGGCAGCTCCGGCCGCTCGATGCGCTCGATAACCGGCGCGATTTGATCGACCCGGTGCTGACGCCCAAGGTCGTCTACCTGAGCGAACATTCCACGTGGAACAATGCCGTTATCGACCGGAGCGTGCCGGTCATCTCCTCGACCTTTCGCTTCAACGACGAGAGTGCCCCGTGGCGGGCGCTCGACGACGAGGTGATCGCCATCGAGACGGAAGGGCCGTCTACCGTCTATCGCTTCTGTCACCACCGCAGCGACAGCCGGGACGAGGAGAACAGCGCCTCGACGTACTTCTGGTATCAACCCATCGCCAACGTGAGCCCGTGCGGACGCTTCGCGCTCGTCACGAGCAACTGGGAGAAGACGCTGGGCGCCGACCCCGCGGACCCCGGCCGGAGCCGGCAAGACGTGTTTCTCGTACAGCTCGCTGCTTAACCCTGAAAGGACGGACTGCCATGCCCCCGACCGCGACCATCACCGAGCATCTGTATCTCTGGGCGCTGACGCTGGCGGACGGCACGACCAAGACCGTGGTCGGCTCCAACATGGCGACCGTCATTGGACGCCAGCCGGTGACGAGTGCCGTCCGCGGCGCGGCGGTGGCGACGCCGGCCCCCGTCGTCTCGGCGCTGACGCCGAACACGGCGGTGTTGGGCAGTCCCAACTTCACGTTGCACGTCGGCGGGACCGGCTTCACGCCGGGCGCGGTCATCGTCTTCGCCGGACTGGAGGAACCGACCACGTTCGTGTCGCCGACGGAAGTGACGACCCTCATCAACATGGCCGTCTGGGCCGGCCCCGATACGCTGCCGGTCTCGGTCCGGTCCGCGGCGGGGCAGGACAGCAACAGCCTGCCGTTCACGTTCACGGTGACGGCGCGCGACCGGGGAGACGAGGAACGGCGAGATGAAGGGAGAAGGGACCGATGAATATCCTGACGGTCGCGATTGTGCTCTCGCTCCTGGCGCTGCTGATGGCGTGCGTCTCGGCCGCGGGCAAGGCGCCGCTGTGGGTCCCGGTCATCCTGCTGTGCGTGCTGGAGCTGGTGAAGAGCCTGCCGCCGAGGTAGCGGAAAGCCGGCTGGCCGGTCCGAGGCGCCTCGACCGGCTCGCCGGCTGACCGTCGGACCGTCCGGACGCCGCGGCGCCTCTCAGGCCCAACGGTATGGCCGAGTCAGGGGGTCAGAGCTTCGCCTTCGGCGGACCAAACTCGTCCAAGCTGTAGTAGTCGGTGAGGGCGCGCGCCTCGTGGAACACCTTGCAGGCGCCGCAGTACCGCTCGGTGATGTCCTTCGGGTGGAAGGACGTACGCTGGCATCGATGGCAGCGGATGCCGAGCACCAGCGTCGACTCCCCGTCCACGTTCGCGTGGCCCTTCAGCACGAGGTCGTACCCGACGCCGTACTGAAGGACACGCAGATCGTCGTCATTCGTGTTCATCTGGTTTCCCCTCTTCCACTCCTGTGGCGTCACGCCGCGGCGCGCGGCGAGCATCTGGTTCAGCTCGCGCTCGAAGACGCGTCGCCGCGCACCAGCGCCTTCATGGATCGTTCCGGTCTACGGCCGCGAGAATGCGCCCGCCGAACAGCGCCCGTAGACCGCGGACCCGTTCGCTCTGGCGCTCGATGGAAGCCGGCGAGCGGGTGACCGGCCCGATCCGCCCGAAGCTCTCGCCCGCAACGTGCTCCAGTCCGGCGTCGGTGGTCCGCAGCACGCGACCGCCCCCGAGCGCCTCGACCGCCTGGGCAAGCCGCAGAAACTCGTCATCCGCCAGCCAGCGGTCCGGCAGACAGCCGTGATGACACGAGAGCATCCGGACCAGTCCCCACGCGCGGCAGATGAGCGGACGCACGTCGTAGGCGCTGCACCGGCCGGCCGGCGTCAGGTAGACGCAGCGGTTGTCCTCGACCGTCCGCGGCGCCCGGTGTGTCGCGAGTTGCAGCCGGCGAGCTTCCACGTCGGTGAGCACGATGGGACCGCACGCGACCGAACACAAGCCGCGGCACGCGAGGGTCGGCAACGTGGCGTACGCGGCGTCGAGCTTCGCGAAGGCCGCGTGCAGTTTCCGTCCTGGCTTACTCATGGCCCGTCCCGTTCATTCGGGCGTCTCCCTGCGGAAGCTGACGACGGCGACCCGCTTGCCGGCCATCGACGGGTCCTCCGCGAGCGCCTCCGCGCGCTGTTCGACGATCAGCCGGTGCCCGCTGATGATCGGCAGCCCCGGCGGCAGAATCGCTTCCTCGACGGCGATCCCTTCGTGGCCGTGCTCGTCCTTGACAACGACAGCCCACAAGCGGTCGATACGACGGGTCATACCGTGAACGCCTTTCCGGTCCGGACCCAGCCGTCCCCTTGCTTTTTCAAATAGCCGTTGATCACGAGCGGGGCTATCGCTCGGATGCCGGGTTTCGGCTTGTGCTGGTCGAACGTCGCCAGGAGCCGGGCGCTCGCTTGCCGCCGCGCCTTCTGTGACACGCGGGAGCCGTAGCCGGATTGCTTGGTCTTGGACAGCGTCTGCCGGCGCGCGGCGTCGAGCGTCAGCGCAGCCCCGAGCACGCCGTGCCCGTTGGTCTCGGCCTTCTTCGCGACGGCCTCGCCGTTCAACAGCGCGAGCGCCGTCTGGAGCGCCGCGACGATCTGCTGATGATGTGCCAGCAGTCGTTCGAGCTTGCCGCCGGTTGATCCCCCGTGAGATAGAGCGGTCCCATTCTTCATGCCTTAGTCCTTCCTTAGCCGAATATCCGTCGGTTGATGTGGTTTAGCTGGCCTTGTGGAACCGCGCCAGCCGAAGACCGTGCGCCTGCTGCCGGCGCGCCCGTTTGATCTGTTTCCGGGTCCGCCGCTCCGCCTTGGCCGCGGCGGCTTCGCGGTGCTTAATCGTCGTGAAGGTCACGAGCGGATCTTTGCCGCGGCTGTCGCCGGCCAGCGCATGCCGGCGCACCCACGCTTCGAGCGGCGCCGCGCCGCCGATCCCGCGCGCCTCGAACGCCGCGCCGAGGACCGCCAACGAGATAGCGCCGATCTGCGGCAGGGCGAACGCGCTGGGCGGGATGCGCTCGAACACGTCGCGGGTGGACTTCACGCCCAGCTCGCGCAGGGCCCGGTCGAGATGGGCCGCGGCGATGAAGTTGAAGCAGTGCACATGCGCGAGCGCGTCCCGGTCGAACACGTCGGACCCGATGCGGAGCAGCGGCGCGGAGGCGCGCTCGCGGAGCTGCTTCGCGAGACCGGTGCCGAGGATACGGGGCGACAGATCCATTCTCACTCCCTTCGTTGATAGGTTCCTTTATCACCGGCCCGATATCAGCCGGACGCTTCCGCGTACCGCCGTAATTAACAGACCAGACCGCCGGCTGTCGAGCAGAAAATGAACGGACGATGACAGCGCGTGCAGCGAGCGCGGCCGTAGCGGAACGGTCGGGGTAACTTTTGGGGTAACTTTTGGGGTAACTTTTCGTACCCACAAGCGGTTGTTAGCGGTCTTTTGTGGTCTGTCGTGGGATCACGCCGATCCGACCGAAACCCGCGGTTTCGGCCGGTTTTTGCTAGATTTTCTGCGGAAAAGTGGGGCCGTCCTCACCGAGGTACGAGAACGGGGTTCGGCTTTCTACGAGCCGATCTGTCGAGGGCTAACTAGCTTTCGAATGTGCGACTTGCCCTTTCGGGGTAACTTTTTGGGGTAACTTTTTGTACCGCGAGGGTACCGGGGACGCGGGGTGACCGGCCGCGGCCCGGCGCTCCCACGCGGCGTCCATCGCGTCCGCCGCGGCGCGGTCTACGTCGGCGTGCGCGGCCTTCGTATACTTCCCGGTGACCGGCGAGCCGGCCGCGTGCATCCCCAGCCGGCCGACCGTCGCCAAATCGCCGCGCTCCCGATAGACCTCCGTCAGAAACGTATGCCGGAGCCGGTACTGCCAGACGCCGGTGATCCCCAGCCGCGCCGCGGTCTGTTTGAAGACGTTGTTCAACGCGGCGATGGAGTACGGCCCCCACGCGCCGGCCGCGGCGAACGCTTCCATCGCGGCGAAGGCTTTGGCGCCCAGCGGGACGAGCCGCGGCTCGACGCCCGCGCCCTTGTGCCGCTCGATGGACAACGCGCGCTCGCGCCGCTTGAAGTCCGCGGGCCGCAGACCGGCGATGATGCCAGGCGGCAGGCCGGTCCGCTGGCTGACGCGCAGCCGGATCGGGGCGAGGCTGACCACGCGGGGTTTCTGCTGACGCCGACTGAGGGGACAGCGTGCCCAGAGCTTCGCCGCGGTCCCCGGCTTGACGATGGGCCTAACGAGCCCCTGTCGAAGCAGCTCGGTACAGCGGGGCCGGACGTGATCGACGGGCTCCTTGAGCCGCTGGGCCAACGTCGCGGCCGTCGCCGGTCCGAACCGTAACGCCTCATAGACTCGCAGCCGGAGCGCCTCCGCCGTCAAGACGGTCGGGCCGCGTTTGTACGTGTTCATCGCGTTGAGAATCCGATCCACGTCGGCGGGTTCCATCGCGGCCGGCGCGGTGTGCAACCACTTCGACGCCGGCAACTTCGCGTGCTGAACCGGATTGGGCAGCGGCGCACCGGTCTCGCCGCGCTCCTCGCGCAGGCGCTCGTCCTCAGCATTCATCGCGTTGTAGAACCCGTGCAGCGTGCCGCGGCGCTTCCGGAGCGTCTCCACGTTGAGGCCGGCCGGTCTGACGCGGACGTGCGGACCGCGCGGCCGGCCGGGCGAGACCTTCCACTGGTTCAGCACGATCCGAATCTCCTCGGTCGTGACCGAGGCCCGCGGCCGATCCCGTCCGAGCGCCGCGGCCCATAACTCGAGATGGTCCTGTTTCTGCGCGAAGCTCACCAACGTCATCACGTTGGTCATCGCGAGATACCGGGCGATGTCGTCCGCGAGGGAGCCGGCCGCTGGCGCCGTCGCGGTCTGCTGCCGCTGAGCCTTCGTGTGCACGGCGCGTTGCGCGTCCTGCCACTGCCGCACGGCGTCGGCGGTCTGATAGTCCTTCCGCCACTTCGTCTCGGACTTCAGTCCGCCGGGACCTTGAAAGAGCCGGACGAACAGGCGGATCTTATCGGGGTGTTTGGCCGGCCCGGTGCCGGCGAGCTTACGCGCCATTGCCGGACCTCCTTTCGGCGAGGCCAGGACAGGCTCGTTGCAGCTCCGCGATCTGCGTCTCAATCTGATCGAACCGCTCCTCGACCGACAACGTGCTCGCCAACTCGCGGTGCTCCAGACTCGTGAAGAACATCGCCGGCGTCAGACCCAAGCCGGCGAGCGCCCGGAGGAAGTTTTCGACCGATGGCCCGCGGCCGGACGTTTGGGCTAGCAGCGACGAGATGGCGTTCTGGCCGGACAGTCCGCCCGCCGCGGCCACGTCGGCTTGCCGGAGGCCGCGGCGTTTCTTCGCATCCGTATAGAACCGTCGGTAGTGTTCGCGACACTGATCCCAGTTGAAGCTCACAAATGCCGGGCGCCCCGTCTGCACCTTTGGCGGTTTGACTTTCTGTCCCATTGCCGGCCGTGCCTCCCGTATACGAAACCTAACCGCTCTGTTTCTCAATTTCAACTCCTTTGAAAGAAAGAGTATCAGTCTACTGATATATTACGGCTCAGTCAAGAAATGTGGCGGTTTTGTTAAGGATTTCGCCGCTGTTGCATCGATATCCGGGTTCTGCTACACCTACTGCCCCTATGCGACCTATGTACTTGCGAACCGTCAGACAACGTCTGGGGATGACCCAGAAGCAGCTTGAGAAGTCCAGCGGGATTCCCCAGAACACGATCTCCCTGCTCGAAACCAAGCAGCCACCGGCCCGACCGGGGTTCACGACCGTGATCGCCCTGGCGAAGGCGCTCGGGATCGATCCGCTCCGGCTCCGGGTGGGTCCCGATCCCGCGCAGAGGCGCCGCACGGCGAAGGCGGCGGCGCCGTCGAGACTGCGGGTGCCGGCATGACCACGCGGTGCTACACGCTGGAGCAGGTTCTCGCCATGCTCCAGTTGTCGCGGACGGCGTTTCAGCGGGCCCGCACCGCGGGCGATCTGCCGTTCCTTGAGGAGCTGCGGCCTCGGATCGGCCGGCGCGTCCGCTACCGGGCCGACCTCATCGACCAGTACCTGAGCGGGAGCTGGCGTCCCCGGCCGGTGTCCGCGGCGCTGCCGCGCCGACGATCCCAAGCGTCCTGAACGGTCATGAACCGCCGCGAACGGCTGCGCCGCCAGGAGCAGCTCGAAAAGGATTGGGCTAGCGATCAGGCGGAACGGCCCAACGAGCCGACGATCCGGGTACCGCTGCGGGCGCAATGTCCGGCGAAGCTCGGGAGCGCCCACGACTTCACGATGGGCGGCGGGCGCTGCTGGTACTGCGGGCGTACGAAAGAGACCGCGGAGACCGGCAAGTGACGATCATCGACCAGCCGGGCATCTACACGATCGACAAAGCGACCTATCTGGCCGATCCGTGTCCGACCCCGTCACTGTCGTCCGGCATTGCCGGCGTGCTCTGTCTCCAGTCGCCTGCCCATGCCCGCCAGCAGCATCCTCGCCTCAATCCCGCGGTCGTGAACGAGGTATCCGACGCCGCGGACCTCGGCACGGCCGCGCACGCCTTCCTGCTCGAAGGCAGCAGCGCCGTCGAAGTGATCGACGCGAAGGACTGGCGGACCAACGCGGCGAAGGCGGCGCGTGATGCGGCGCGAGCGGCCGGGCGGATTCCGATGCTACCGCCCGCGTGGGAGACGCTGCGCGCGATGCTCGCCACCACCCGCGAGCAGCTCGACAAACATCGCGACGGCGGCGCCCTGATGTTCCGCGCCGGTCAGCCGGAACAGACCGTCATCTGGCACGAGCAGGGCGTCTGGTGCAAAGCGCGGCTCGATTGGCTGCGGCCCGGCGCTATCGATGACTACAAGACGACTGGCGTCAGCGCCAACCCGGAGCAGTGGACACGCCGGATATTCGACAACGGGAGCGATATCCAGTGCGCCTGGTATCTGCGCGGTCTCAAGGCGGTCACCGGTCTCGATGCCGAGTTTCGGTTCGCGGTGCAGGAGACGTTTCCGCCGTACTGCCTCTCGGTGATCGGTCTCGGGCCCGACGCGATGGTGCTCGGCGAGAAACGGGTGCTGTACGCGCTGGAGAAGTGGCGCGAGTGTCTCGACCGCAACGACTGGATCGGCTATCCGCGGCGGACCGCCTACGCCAGTCTGCCGCCATGGATCGAATCCGCGTGGCTGGAGAAGGAGCTGTCATGACGACCAACGTCGAGGCCGGCAGCATCGTGGAGCTGACCGTACTGGCGCTCGACGGGCGCCGGCTGTTGGTGCGCGGCATTCTCGATAGTCCGCTGCGATTCGCCAGCGCCGTCGTCATCTTCGAGCCGGCCCCGCTCCAACCGCCGCCGTGTGACCACAAGTTCGTCGATTCGACGGCGTGTCTCAAGTGTGGATGGACGCCGCCCTCGCGGAAGGAGCTGACATGACCATCGTTGAGCAACTGTCGGTCCGGGCGGCGCTGCTGCGGCCCGAGCTGGAGAAGACCACCACGGACGTGGAGCGCGAGCTGTTGCTGTTGCACGCGATGGCGCAGTCGTACATGGAAGGCATGGACGCCTCGATGGAGATCATGACGCAGGCGATGAATACGCTGACCGCGACCCGATCCGAGACGCGCCTGGACAAGTGACCGTGGAACGCTTCGCGCCAACGGTCTCGGTCTCCACGCATCTGATCGAGGTGTATCTCGCCGCGGCGAAAGCCTGCGCGTTGTCGAATCAGTGCCGGCTCTGTGCCCGCGAGGCAATCGCGATGCGGCTGGAGCTGGCGCGACGGAGCCGGATTTCGCGGGAGTACCGAAAGCGCACGCCACAAAAAGGGAAGGCCTGATGGCGTTTACATTTCGACCGGCGACCCGCGAGAACGTGGGGCTGCTCATCGGGTTGTCCGGCTCGAGTGGCTCGGGCAAAACCTACACAGCGATGCGGCTCGCCAAAGGGATCAGCGGCGCCGGCCGGTTCGCGGTCATCGACACCGAGGCCGGCCGAGCGAAGCACTACGCCGACCAGTTCCAATTCGACCACGGGGATCTGACGCCGCCGTTTACGCCGGAGCGGTACGCCGAGGCGATTACCGCGGCCGACAAAGCCGGCTACGCCGCCATCGTCGTGGACAGCACGTCGCACGAGTGGGCGGGCGACGGCGGGATTCTCGACTGGCAAGAGGCCGAGCTGACGCGGATGGCCGGCGACGACTGGAAGAAACGCGAGAGCTGCAAGATGGCCGCGTGGATCAAGCCGAAGATGGCGCACAAGCACATGGTGCAGAAGCTCCTACAGGTCCGCGCGCATCTGATCCTCTGCTTCCGAGCCGAGCCGAAAATCGAGATGGTCCGCGGCGAGGGCGGGCGGATGGAAGTCCGCGAGCGGCAATCGCTGACCGGCCTCAACGGCTGGATTCCTATCTGTGAAAAGACCCTGCCCTTCGAGCTCACCGCGAGCTTCCTGCTGATGGCGGACCGGCCCGGCATCCCGTTGCCGATCAAGTTGCAGCAGCAGCACCGGGACCTATTCCCGCTCGACAAGCCGATCACCGAGACCTCGGGCGAGCGGCTCGCGGCCTGGGCGAAGGGCGGTGCAGTAAGTACCGCGGCGCGAGCACTTAGTGCACCGGACTGGGCGGCGCGGATCGCCGCGGCCGGCACGAAAGACGCCCTGAAGACACTCAACCGAGAGCTGAAGGCCGCGACGACGACGATGGCGCCGTCGCTCATCGAGACGCTCCGGGCCGCGTACGACGCGCGCCTGAAGGAGCTGAGCACGCCGGCCGCGGCGCCGATGACGGCCGCAGATATTCCATTCGGAGGGACCAAATGAGCAAGCGACTGACCGCACTCGACCGGGCGATCCGCGCCCTCGACGCGAAGATCGAAGCCCTGAAGGCGGCGCGCGAGGAACTGATCAACCAGCAGCAGAACGGTGACAAGTAACCGATGTGGACCCGGCTGGACGACGCCCTGTTAGACCACCGGAAGTTGCTCGAAGCGGCGCGGTTGCTCGGCAAAGACGGGCGCGCGCGGGCGCTCGGCTACTACACGGCCGGCCTCCTGTACTCGGCGAAGCACCTGACGGATGGCAAGTTGACGCCGGCCATTGTGGACGAGCTGCACATCCCCGCGGTCGGCGTGCGGGCGCTGATCGCGGTTGGCCTCTGGCGCGTCGTCGATAAGAAAAAGGGCGTGCTCGTGGTGAATGACTACCTCGAATACAACGCGGCGGCGGCGGACATTTTGGAGAAACGGAAGCACGACCGGGAGCGAAAACGGCTGGGCGGTAAGCATCGTCATGGGGGAAACGGCCAGCCATGACCGCTGGATTCCAACCGGAAGGCGCGTGGAATCTCGCGGGAGTCCGGACGGATTCCTTAGCTTCGCGCGCGCGCGTCCGTACCCGTACCCGTACCCAGCCTCCGGGGCCGCTCCAACCGGAAAGCGCCTGAGCTGGTTGTACCGACTGTGGATCTTTGTGACGTGATCGTACTTGGGAGAATTAGAACCTCGCGCAGACGCGAAGATCACTATGTGGTCACAACAAATCGAAACCAAAAGCCGGCTCCTGGCGAAACTGCTGCGCGAAATACTGGCGCGGGAAGCGTTCGAGAGTCTCGCTGATGTGACCGACGCTCTGAAGGCGCGGTGCGGGCGGCTGCGGGTCCGGTACACACCGGACGATATCGCGAGCGCCTTTCAACTCGTGGGGTCGAATCACGATCTGGTCGTGCCGCCGACGCCCATATCAGAGCGCCCGATCTCGACGCCTGATCCCCTGAACCCGCTCGAAGCCAGTCGGGTGTATCGGGAGATCCGCGAGCGGTTTGTAGCCGGCCGGCCGGTGGTCGCGGCGTCGATGGTCGCGCCCGAGGTGGACGCAGACCTCGTCCGGCGTCTGTCCGCCTGCCAGGAACCGCTGGCGCTCGCCTTCTTCTGGGACCGGCACGCGGCCGGCGCGGATCGGCTAGAGCTGCTCCTGCTTTTCGAGGCCGTGACGATAGCGCGGCCGGGGGGATGGAAGCCGCAGAGTGTACGGTCCACATTTGAGACGCAGCGAACATCATGGCGCCCGGTCTCGGGTTGCTTCGGGTGTGCGCGACACGAGGAGCTATCCCTGCATCACGTCATCACTATCGATCACGGGGGCAGTAATGCCGTACGGAATCTGGTGCCGGTCTGCGTCGGCTGTCACCTGTATCTGCATCCGTGGCTAACGACCGCTCGTCACAGACGCCACGGCTTCGAGTCTCTGGGCCAGATAGCCGGCGCCGGGAGCGGCAAGAAGTGACGCGCGAGCAGGTCGTGACGATGATGCGCGCCGAGCTGGCGGCGTGGTGCGGCGAGCAGCCGGACGCCACGGTAACGCTGGCCGAGGTCGGGGATCTGCAAGAGGCGCTGAACGACGCCTGCGAGAACTGCCGGGAGACGCTCTGGCCGGCGCCCAACTACGAGCACGATGCGACCGGCTGGAGCTGTCCCGATTGCGGCGGCAACGACGGGTACAGCGAGCACTGTCTGACGTGCGATGACGAGTTCAGGCGCCGCAGTCGGGAGGGCCATGCGAAGCGGTGATCGCGTCTGGTTCCGGAGAACGAATCACGGGGGCCGGCGTCTGCCACCGGTTCCGGCCGTCGTGATCGGCCTCACGCCGCGGCGGGTCTGCATCGAAGTGGACGGCCGGCGCACGTTCGCGCTCGAAGAAAATCTCCAGCCGCGGGACGGCCGGCACTGCGGCGAGTGTCTGATGAACGCCGTGGCGATTGTGGAGCTGGACGTGCACGGCAAGTGTCCGCGGTGCGGCGCCGAGTACGGCGTACGGGTGGCGCGGTGATCTCGCTGGGGGAGCTGACCGGGCAGGGGCAGCGGCGCCGCGGCCACGACGGCAAGATGCTGTTCGCGTCGGAGGGCGCGGCGCTCGCGGCGATCCGCTCGCTGGTGCGGCGGGGACTGCGGCCCACGGGTCAGGTGCTCATCGACGGCGACACGCTGCGGCCGTATCCGTGCCGGATCGATTTTGACCAGCACGGCGACCACTGGCACATCGGCCACAGCCGGCGATGCTGATCTTCACGGTCTACGGCGTGGCTCAGCCCAAGGGGAACATGCGCGCGTTGCTGATTCCGGGGATGAAGTTTCCCATCGTGACCGAGACCAACAAGAGCGTCAAGTCGTGGTCCCAGCTCGTGGCCGAGGGCGCGAACCATGCGCTGGCGCTGAAGCCGGAAGCGGAACGCGAGCTGCTGGGTGAAGCCGTGCGCGTGTCGGTGGCGTTCTGGTTACCGCGCCCGAAGAAGTACCAGCGGCGCGGCGTCGAGGTCGCGCATCTGACGGCGCCGGATATCGACAAGCTCCTGCGCGCGGTGCTCGATGCGCTGACGCACGTCGTGTGGGGCGACGACAGCCAGGTCGTGGAGCTGCTCGCGAGTAAGCAGTATGCGGACGTGGACGACAACCCGCGGGTCGATATCCGGGTCGAGGCGACGGCCGGCGTCCGGCCGCTCGTGGTACCCCCGGCGCCGTTGCCGTTGTTCGAAGGAGGCGTGTGATGCGACTGTTCGACACCGACCGAGTGGGCACGTACTGCGACGACATCGGCCACCGGGTCGAGCGGAGCAAGGACGGCGAGGAAGTCAAGATGGTCGATCTGACGCTCCGCGTCCAGCCGTTCACGCCGGAGCTGGCGGTCTCGTTCGATCCGGACGTGCGGGCGCTGCTCTTCACGATGAACGACGCGCAACCGAAACCGAAAATCAAGGCGATGGAATTTCGCGTCCCGGTGCCGCGGCAGATGATGGCGGTCTGCCTGCTGCCGGCCGACGACGAGGACGGCGCCGGCGTGTTCGGGGCCCGCGTCTTCATGGACGTGGAGATTTCGGCGCCGCGGGCGCGGACCGAGAAGGGCGTGGACGGCTACGGGCTGGTGTTCTATGCGAGCTTCGGGCCGGTCTCGAAAGACGACCTGGAGTTCGTGTGCAACTGGCATACGCAACAGCGGTTCGTGACGTTCACGCCCCAGCAGCCGGCGTTGGACTTCGCCGGAGCCGAGGAGTCGGACGAGGCGCCGCTGGCGTCACGGATAGCGCGGCACGTTCCGAAAGCGCACTGATGCTGCCGCCGTTTGTCTGCGAGCACATCGAGCGGGCATTGAACGCCGGGCATGTCCGCCGCGAGTGGTTTCGGCGAGGGATCGCCTCGCGTATCGCACGGGGCGAGCTGCCGGCCGACGGCGTGTTGGAGCCGGCATTTTGGGTCTGGTGGGAACAGGCCCGCGCTCTGGGCGTCGTGTCGCACAGCTACGAGCTACGGGGACAGTACGAAGTGACGTGGGACTTCGACCAGTGCTACCGGCTGGATTTTCGGGTTCAGCCAGATCGGGAGGCGATGAACGACGCTACGCAAGCCAACGTCCGCGTACCTCACCTCGCCGTCGAGCTGGACGGCCACGAGTATCACGAGCGAACGCCGACGCAGGTAATCGAGCGGGATCGCCGCGACCGCCGGCTCGCGGAGCTGGGGTGGGCGGTTATGCATTTCTCTTTTACCGAGTTCAACTCCAGCCCGCTCGATAAGGTCATCGAGGTCGTGCAGCGAGCCCACAGCCTGTTCGGTCCGCAGTCGGCATTCGCGTACCGGCTCCTAATGGAGAAGCATCATGTTCGCCCGTGAGACCCGTGTGCCGGTGATCCAGACGCAGAGCGAGATTCAGCGGATGCTCGACCGGGCGAAGGCGAAGCAATACAGCACGGGCGTCGATTACGACCTCCGCATGGCGCGGGTCCAGTTCCGGCTCCACGACCGCGTGGTGCGATTCACGCTGGCGCTGCCGGACCCCGGCAAGCATCGGTCCACAGAGCGGTACGCGAAGGCCGAGCGGCAACGGTGGCGGGCACTGCTGCTGGTGATCAAGGCGAAGCTCGAAAGTGTCGAGAGCCAGATCGAGACGTTCGAGGAAGCGTTCCTCGCGAACATCGTGATGCCCAACGACCAGACGGTCGCGCAGATCGTGTTGACGCAAGTCGCCGAGTCGTACAAGACCGGCAAGATGCGGGCGCTGGGTCCGGCGCCGACGGAGGCCGGCAATGGCGCGTAGCGGCATTCTGACGCCTATCGTGATCGGCGACACGCTCTGGCGCACCGAGCTGTCGTTCGGCGTCGTGTGGATCGTGTGCGCGCTCCGGAGGGCGCGATGGATGAAGTTCCCGGCGTCAGCGCGGCGGTCCGCATCTGGATCGCGCTCGCGATCTTCGGGCTGCTCTGGCTCTGGATCTGGTGGCTGACGTGAGACCCGACGATCCGTTCCGGCCGTTCCACCGCGAGGAGCCCAGCAACGGAATCGCGTACGGCGTGGTCTTCGTGCTGGTCGCGACCATTCTCGCGGCGGGCGCCGGGCTGCTGCTCTGGGTCGTGGGCGGATGAGTGTCGCGCCGCTCCGGCCCTGTCCGCATCCGCACTGTGGCCGGCTGTGCCGCGGCGGTCGGTGTTCGAAGCACCCGCGGGCGTCGGCCTCCGCTCGGGGCTACGACAGCCGGTGGGCGAAGTATGCGGCGCTGTGGCTGCTGCGTCTGCCGTGGTGCGGTCAACGCCAGGACGGGACGTTCTCCCGCGAGCATAGCTGGTGCGTGCGGCGCCGGCTGCGGAAGCCGGCCGAGGTTGTCGATCACATCCAGCCGCTCAGCCTCGGGGGCGAGCTCCTCGATCCGGCCAACCATCAGTCGCTGTGCGCGAGCTGCAACGTGCGGAAGGGAGCCGGCTGATGCTCTACATCTACGCCGATACGCGAGCGCCCGGCACGTGCCGGTCGTGCGGGGCGACCATCGAGTGGGCCGAGCTGCTCAGCGGCAAGCGGCATCCGTTCAACGCGCCCATCGTGGTGACGCAGACGCAGGACAACATGCTGGACAGCCGGGAGATTCTCGGCGTCGAGCAGAGCCAGACCCATTTCGCGACGTGTCCCGATGCCGCGGCGTGGCGGCGCCGGCACGGGAACGGGAAACGCCAGTAGAGTGCGAGGGACTCAATGACGTGCGTCGATTGCGGGGCGAGCACGAACTATGCGAGCTGGGACGGGCAGTTCCGGTGCTGGCGCTGCCACTGTCACTGGCTGGAGCAACACCCCCGGCCTTCCCGACACCCCCCGTCGGAATTTCGCGAACACGCAAGCGAGCCTGCCGAGGTTTCCCTTGGCGAGGGATTCTCGGCGATTTGCCGGCCCCCCGGCAGTATGCCGAGCGTTCGGCGCCGGAGAGGCGGCAACTGCCGACCGTTCGGCGACTGCCGGCGAGGCGTCGATCTGACGGAAAGCCGGCAGTCGGTCAGCCGGCCGGACTGCCGACAATCCGGCAGCGTCGAGCGAGGCGCTCCGACGGCTTGGCCGGCCGTGTGCGAGGTCCGGTCCGCGCTCGGCGGTCGGTCCGCAGTCCGGTATCCGCGCCTCCCACACCGACGGGCCTGCGGTCCTACAGCCAGTCCGGGGGACGGCGCCTGCGGCGGTCAGTGGGTCGTGCCGGATATCCGGCAGTCCGTCCACCGGCCGGCATCTCGGCAACTGGGCAGGGTTCCGGGGTGGGCCCCGTGCAGCAGCAGCAGAGTACCCGCGTGACGCTGGGACAGAAGCACCGGCTCGACGCCTCCTCCCCATGGGAGGCTGCCAGGCATACCGCGAGCGCGACGGTGGACTGGGGGATGTTGAACGCCAAGATCGACCGGGTCCTCACCGAGGCCCGCCAGAAGGCGCGCACCGGGCACGTCGGCTATGGGTGGTCGGGCGGGAAAGACGCCCAGGTCTTGCGCTGGCTGATGGAGCAGGCGGGGGTCACACGCAGCGTGTTGGGGGTCACGCGCGATCTGGAGTTTCCGGCGATGGTCCGCTGGTTCCAGTACCACGCGCCCGCGGACTGTGACCTCATCGAGCATCCCGTGATTGACCTGCGCTGGCTCCGCGCGCACCCACACATGCTGTTCACCCGCGATGAGCGGGCGACTTACTGGTACGAAGTGCATCGGCGTGCCTGGAAGCAGTTCGCCCGGTACGAGCAACTGACGGTGCTGGCGCTGGGCCGGCGCCGGAAGGACGACAACTACGTCGGGCCCCGCGGGAGCTTGCAGTACGCGGACCCGACCGGGCTGGTGCGGTGGTCGCCGATCGGGGATTGGACGCACGAGGAAGTGTTCGCCCTCATCGAGCGCGAGCAGCTCGAGTTGCCGCCGTGCTACGAGTGGCCGCGTGGGTATCGGGTCGGTACCGGGCAGTGGGCGTGTCGCGAACCCGAAGGTCAGCCGACGCTCGACGATCCGCACGCGCAGTGGATGGTCGATGTGGAGAACGGGTTTCGAGAGTGCTGGGCGATTGACGCGCAGATGATTCGGGACGCCGCCAGGACGCTACCGCTCGCGGCCGAGTGGGTCGCGCAGCAGGACCGCGCATGACCGACACGGTGACGGTCCGATACGGCGAGCTGGTGACGGTCGTGGCCGCGGTGTTGCGCGAGGCCGGCATGGAGCCGGACCGGGCGACGGTCTGCGCGGCGCTGTTCGTCGATGCGGATCGGGACGGGGTGCGCTCGCACGGACTGGCGCGGGTGCCGCGGTTTCTCCGGATGCTCCAGCGGGGCGTGGTGAACGTGCATGGCGCCGCGGTCCGGGTCAGCGGCTCGGGCGCGCTGGAACGCTGGAACGGACACTTTGGCCCCGGCAATCTGAACGCGCAGACGTGCATGGCGCGGGCCATCACGCTGGCGCGGGAACACGGTATCGGCTGTGTTGCGCTCGCGCATTCGTCGCACCTGATGCGAGCCGGCGCGGTGGGCTGGCAGGCCGCGGAGGCCGGCTGCATCGGCCTCTGCTGGTCGAACACGATGGCGAATATGCCGACGGACGACGGGCGAGCGCGGGGGCGCGGCGATCTGCGGCTCGGCAACAATCCGCTCGTGATTGCGATCCCACGTCCGCCCGCGCACGTCGTGCTCGACATGGCGCTGTCGCAGTTCTCCTACGGCACGTTGGCGCGGTATCGCGAAGCCGGCGAGCCGTTGCCGGTGGTCGGCGGCTGGACCGCGGGCGGCGAGCCGACGACGGACCCGAGGGAGGTCGCGCGGATGCTGCCGATTGGGCACTGGAAGGGCGCGGGGCTCGCGCTCGTCCTCGACATGATGGCGGCGGCGCTGTCGGGCGGACGGGCCACGTACGAGATTAAGGCGGACCCGGAACAGGAGACGGGTCACAGTCAGGTCTTCCTCGCGCTCCAGGCCGGCCGTGCTCAAGTCGTGGCGGACATTCTCGCGTTCACCGACACCCACTATCCCGGCGCGGGCGTGTGGCAGCACCGACAGACCAGTCTGCGAGACGGCGTACCGGTGGACCGCGCCGTCTGGATCGACCTGTGCGCCCGACGGCGGTTGGCATGATGCTGATCCCGACCGTCGTCCGTCCGTCGCCGATTCAAGGCTTGGGGCTGTTCGCGGCGAGCGGCCTCGCGGCCGGCACGTCCGTCTGGGAGTTCGTGCCGGGCTTCGACCGTCGGTTCACGGTGGCGCAGTTTCGCCAGTTCCCGCCGCGGGTGCGGACGTGGCTGAACACCTACGTGTTCTGGAGCCGAGAGTCGGGCTGGTTGGTGTTTCCCATCGACGACTGGCGGTACATGAATCACGCGGAGCAGCCGAATCTCGTGGTGCGCGAGCGCCGGCAAGGCGAGATCCAGCTGGTTGCTCAGCGACGGATTGAGCGGGACGAGGAGCTGACCTACAACTACGACGCGATTGAATCGAAAGCCCTGCACCGAAACGTGAGGCCCACATGGCGAAGCGACCAGCAGACACGGCGACGGCTCCCGATGAACGACTCGACATCGAGCGGTTGATTCCCGATCCGCATAATCGGCGCGTGCACAACGTGCGGAACATCCAGATGGTCGCCGACTCGCTGAAGCAGGTCGGGGCGGGACGGTCGATTGTGCTCGATGAGACCAACACCATTCTGGCCGGCAATGGCGTGGTGGAAGGCGCGGAGCACGCCGGCATCTCGAAGGTCCGGATCATCGACGCCGAGGGCGACGAGCTGATCGCGGTCCGGCGTTCGAATCTGACGCCCGAGCAGAAGCGGGCGCTGGCGCTGTTCGACAACCGCACCGCGGAGCTGGCCGAGTGGAACATCGAGCAGCTCGATGCGGACCGCAACGCCGGCCTCGACCTGAAACCGTTCTGGACCGAGGAGGAGCTGGAGACGCTCGCCTCGAAAGCGTCGGCGGACGCCATCGTGGGGATCGCCGAGGCGCCGGTCGAGGGCGAGGACGACGCCGCGGCGCCCGTGACCGCGGGGGACTTCCAGACGTTCTCGTGCCCGTTGTCGCTGGAGCAGGAGCGCACGGTGCGGGCGGCGCTGCGGAAGGCGCGGCACGTCTTCGAGGTCACGACGGCCGGCGATGCGCTGACCGCGGCGCTGCAAGCGTGGAGCGCGACGATCCCATGACGATCCAACGAGCGCTGGAGTTGCTCGAAGCCTTGAAGGCGAAGCACGGAGCCGACATCGAGGTCTTCTACGATTGCGAACACTGTGGAAAATCCACGCGACCCGAGACGGTGGTCGCGGTCGTGGCTCTGCGATCCGGTCCCGATCTGCGCACGAGCGTGAATCCATGAGCGTCATCCACAAGAAGCACGTCCTGGCGACGAGCTGCTACGACCTTGCCCGCGAGCGGGTGGCGTACGTGTTCGACCGCTTCGACCATGTGGCCGTGGCGTTCTCGGGTGGAAAGGACTCGACGGCCTGTCTCAACCTGACGCTGGAGCGCGCTCGCGAGCTGGGCCGGCTCCCGCTGGATGTGTACTTCTTCGACGAGGAAGCGATCCCGCCCGAGACGGTCGCCTACGTCGAGCGGGTCCGGCAGATCCCCGACGTGGCGCTGCGGTGGTACTGCGTGCCGATTGAGCACCGGAACGCCTGCTCGGCGTCGTCGCCGTACTGGTATCCGTGGGCGCCCGAGGACCGGCACAAGTGGGTGCGCGAGCTGCCCGAGGGCGCGATCACCGACTTTCCGGGCTTCAAGCGGTCCGCGATTCGCGAGCTGATGCCGGCGATGTTCTCCGGCGCGCAGGGGACGCTCGGGCACGTCATGGGTATCCGCGCCGCCGAGAGCTTGTCCCGCTACGGCGCCATCGCGATGAAGACGGGCTTCACGGCCTTCCTCAGTCCGGCCGGCGTGGCGTATGGTCGGAACGCCTACCCGATCTACGACTGGAACCTCGAAGACGTGTGGCAGGCGCCGAATCTGTTCGGCTGGGACTACAACCGGGCCTACGACGTGATGGAGCAGTGCGGGGTCGCGCGCCCGAACCAGCGGTGCGCGCCGTCGTACGGGGAGCAGTCCTTGCGCCGGCTCTACACGTTCAAGCTCTGTTGGCCCGAGCTGTGGACGAAGATGATTGACCGGGTGCCAGGCGCCGCGACGGGCGCACGCTACGGCAACACGGAGCTGTACGGCATCGGCGTCAGCGATGAAGACTTGCCGGCCGGCCTGACGTGGCGTGAGTGGACGGTCGAAACGCTGAAGCTCCTGCCGCCCGAGAATCGGCGCGAGGCCGCAGGGGCGATCCGGGTCGCCATCTCCATTCACCGCGCCCGCGGCGGCGCGACCCGGCCGATTCCCGATGCGGTGCAAGACCCGGTCACCGGCTTCAGTTGGAAGCTGCTCTACATCCCGGCCAAGGTCGGGGGCAACAAGTTCGGCCGCATTCAGCAGCGCATCACGAATGCCGCCATCAAGGTCCGGAGACGCAATGGCATCGGATGAGGAACTGCCGCCCGACGTAACCGCGCAACCGATCAGCCGGGTCGAATGGGTCGGGGTCGATACGCTGCGGGCCAACGACTACAACCCCAACAGTCAGCCGCCACCCGAGCATCGGCTGTTGAAGATCAGCCTGCTCGAAGACGGCTGGACCCAGCCCATCGTCGTGCATGACGACGGCTCGGGGACGGCGCCGGTCATCGTGGACGGCGAGCACCGCTGGCGAGTCGCCCGGACGGACTCGGAGGTTGCGGCGCTGACGGGTGGACTGGTGCCGATCGTGCGCATCCGCGGCGACCGGGTTCACCTGATGATGGCGACGGTCCGGCACAACCGGGCCCGCGGCGAGCACACCGTCAAGGCCATGTCGGACCTCGTGCTGGAGCTCCTCAAGGCCGGCGAGCCGCCCGAAGATATCTGCTTCCTGTTGCAGATGGAGGCCGAGGAGGTCGAGCGGCTGGCGGACAACGCCGGCATGCCGGTGCGCGTCACCCGGAACCTCGCGGGGTTCTCGAAAGGCTGGGAGCCCAAGTGACCGGCGTCGAACTGGCGACGGCGGCCGGCCTCGGGCGCGAGCAGGCGCGGCAGCACGTCGGCGCGGCGACGGCCGCGGCGCTCCAGCTCGGTCGCGGTCTCGACCTCACGGAAGCGAACCTCGCCGGCTGTGACCTGAGCGGGTGCGATCTGCGCGGCGCGGTCTTCAACCGGGCGATCCTGCACGGGACGCGATTCGACGGCGCGAATCTGGAGGGCGCCACGCTGATCTGTCCTGGCGCCGAGCGGACTTCCTTCCGCAACGCGAACCTGCGCGGCGTCTACATTCACGCGCTCGCGGCACAGGTCTGCAACTTCGATGGCGCGAATCTCGATGACACGCTCGACGCCACCGGGTCGCTCTTTCACGGGTGCTCGTTTCTGAACACGTCCCTGCGCGGCGCCCGGTTGTCCGGCGCGGCGTTCTATCAGTGCGATCTGACGAAGGCGAGCTTCGCCCGTGCGGCGCTCCAAGGCGCGACCATCAACGAGTGCGTGCTGGACGAGGCCGAGTTTTTCTGCGCGGATGTCTCCCAGCTCACGATCACGAAGTGCCACCTGAGCGACACGTCGTTCGTAAACGCCTCGGGGATGGGGCTGGTGATTCAGCGGCCGACCGCGGCGGACGGGCTGGCGTTCGATGGCGCGAGCCTGCCGGCGCTCCGGCTGCTCAACGTCGCCGGCCCGGATGTGTCCGCCCGCGGGGCCCAGCTCGAGAACGGGCAGATCGTGGAGTGCCAGTTGCGCGGCGCCGAGCTGCAACATCTGGCCGGCCGGGCGCTCTGCATTCGGGACTCGGACTTGACGGGCGCGGACCTCGGCGGCGCGTACCTGTATCGCGCCTTCATCTCGGGCGATCCCCCGACCGCCATGTCGTTGGTCAGTGCGAATCTGACCGGCGCGAATCTCGTCCAGGCCTACGTGGCCGCGGACCTCACCGAGGCGGTCCTGCGGCGCGTGAACGCCGCGTATGCCCGGCTCAATCAATCCGTCCTCCGGGGCGCGGACCTGTCGGGCGCGGCGCTCTACGAGGCGTCGATGGTGAAGACGGACTGCACGGACGCGAAGCTGGGCGGGGTGGCGCCCCCGTTCTTCGCGGACCGGTGCGCGGGCCTGATGGAGGCGCTGCTGGCCGTCGGCGCGGCCGATGCGATGGAAGCGGTCCGCCGGCTCAAAGCGGTCACGAGTATCGGGAAGGGCGGATCGACGTGAGGGCCTCGGGCCGGTCGGGGAGGCGGTCGCCCTGCAAGGCGACGGTGCCGCGGTTCGAGTCCGCGGGGGGCCCTCCAGTGCGTACACACGAACGGCCGGCACAGGGCCGGCCGCGGTGCGTCGTCAGTTGTGACCCGGTAGGTATCGGGTCAGTCGGACCACTTCCATGCGTGGCTGTGGCACTTGTCATCGAGGCGGGCGTCCTTGTGTCCGCCGCGGACCGGCTCGCCGCAGTGGGCGCAGACGCGCCCCGGCCGTCCGCCCATCTTGGCGTTGGCCCTGCGGGCTTTCGTTTGCGCCGTCGTACCGGCGAGACCGCCGAGACGCCCGAGCGCCGCGGCCGCAGGATTCTTCTTGGGGGCCTTCGGTTTCGTGTTCATATCGGACCGCTCCTGATTGTATCCCATTGGTCAGTACTCCCTTGCGAACATGATGGTGAGGACGCGATAGCAGGAGACCGCGGGCGCCTCGGCGCCGTAGGTGCAACTGGCGTCCTCGTAGTAGTCGAACTTGAACATCAGGCGCTCGCTGCCGAGACCGGGGAACAGCTCCAGGTCGAAGAGGGCGCAATCGTGCTCACCGTGCGGGTCGTTGGCGGGGGTGAACTTGTCGAACTGGGCGACAGCCCGCCAGACCGCCGTGATCTGGTCAGCGGACAGCGCCGCCACGCCAGCCGTCATCACCGTCTGACCGGCCACGGCCGGCCGGATGAGGGTCTTGCGGAACGCATCGTTGGCGACGGCGATGGGGTTCATCGTCGCCGCCTTTCGCCCGCCGCGCACGACCGCTCGTACTCGGTGAAGGCGTCGAGGATCAGCGCCTTGATGCGGTCTGGCGCCATCGGGTCCGCGATGGGACGGAGCAGCGCAAAGGAGCGGGATTCACCGTTTACGCTGTACGTCCGGGCCGGGAACGTCACGTTGCGCTCGTCCGCGCCGCGGCGCCGCTCCCAGATGCCGAACCCGATTAGCTTGAGACCTTCGAGCGGTCCCTCGGAGAAGTGCAGCTCGGCATCGGCGAGCTTGCCCACGGGATTGCCGGTGTTGGGGAGAATCTTGACAGTCATTGGTTCACTGATCCTTTCGGGTGAGGTTGCGGTTACGGGTGGACGGGGACGGCGGAACGGCTCGCGGCCGGCGCTGCCGGCTCGGAGGAGCAACGACCGCCGGGGCGGACGGCTCGGACTGCCGGAGCGCGGCGCGCCGTTGCTCCTGCTCGGTCAGCAGGGCCGCGAGCAGCGAGCCGGCGCCGGCCATCAGCTCGATGAAGGCGGACTCGCTGAGGCGGCATTCGATGTGGTCGATCACGATAACGATCTGGGCGCCGCGGCGCGCGATGTAGTTGTCGCGGGTGGCCACCTAGAAGCCTCCCTTCGCCGCTTTGTCGGCCAGCCGGGCCGCGGCGCGGAGCTGCTTGGCGATGACGGCCCAGTCGCTGGCGTCGGTGGCGCCTTCGAGGCGAGCGGCGATGACGGTCACCATCGGGGGTACCCGGCGCTCGGCTTGCGCCATCGGCCCGACGCCCAGCTCGCCGCACTCGTGCCCGTCGGCGTCCTCGGGGATGAAGTTGCCGCAGCGGGGGCAGTCCGAGCCGCCATCGTTGACGGCCGGCGCAGCCTCCCACTGGGCGCGAGCCTCCGCCGCGGTGTTCGCGTGCCGGACCGTCTCCGTCTGGAAGACGCCGGCCTCGATGGCGTCTTGGGCGCAGCCGTCGCAGAACGAGGTACCCGTCGCGTCGTCCATGTCGATGCGGTAGAGCGTCGTCGTGGCGGCGAGGCGGCAATCGGCGCCGCGGTGCGCGGGACAGAGACGGTCCGCGCATCCGCAGGGCGAGCTGACGATGAACCCGCGGCCCTCGCACTGGCTGCATTTCTCGCGGCGGTAGCCGTTCATCGTCCAGCCTTTGCCGGCGCACCGGCCGCACGTCTGCTGGGTCGGGCCGTCTACCGCCACGAGGCGGATGAACGAGTAGTCGGTGTAGGGCCGGCTGTCGGCCTGCGGCTTGCCGAACCCGTCGGTGACGGTGACCGCGTAGGTCACACCGTCGAACACGATCTGGTCGCCTTCCTCGACGACGTGTTCCCGGCCGGCCGCGAGGTTCCGCTTGATTTCGCCAAAGGTGCCGTGCTCCGGGTTCGCCGCGATGCAGGTCCCGAGGCCGTAGGTGTACGCCCACGGTCCGGAGACGAGGTCGCCGTTGGTCTCACGCCGGCCGTGGGCGCCGCGGATAACGCCGCCGAGGCCGAACCGCTTGAGGCTGCGGCTCAGGGTCAGGACGTGGTCCGTCTTCGCGGTGGCGTACTCGGGGCTGGAGCGGTCGATGCTGGTGACGGGGATCTGGATGGTCTTCATGTTCGTGTCTCCTGTCTGCTGGTTGAAGGTGGGCGCCGCGGTGTGCGGCGCCCCGGTTGTCGCCTAGAGCTTCCCCGTGAGCTTCACGAGGCCGTCGCGCACCGCGATGTGCGCGATGTATTCCTTGCCGACCTTGATGCGGTTGTCGCACGCCGACTTGGTTTCGCATTCGGGCCAGAGCGGGTCGTTGTAACGGCCGCACTTGGAGCAGTGGCCGTTGGTCACCGGACGTTCCGATGCTGCCTTCGGTGCGGCCTTCGTCTTGGGCGCCGGCTCCGGCTTCGCGGCCGGCGCTTTACCAGCGGCCCGGAGCTTCGCCGTATCGGCTTTCACCGACGCGAGCGTGGGCTTGGGCTTGCTGGTGGCGGCGAGAATCTCCTCGACGCTGACGAGGCCGGCGTCCGCCGAGACCGGAGGGCCGGACTTAACCGGCGTCTTCGGTGCGACCTTCGCCGCCTCGATGGCGGCGTCCCGCTTCTTGCGCTCCGTCGTCGCGCTGGAGCGTTGCGCCGCGGTCAGTCCGTCAACGAGGGTCTGTTTGGGCGCCTCGACGATTTCGATGCCGACCCTGCCGTGCTTCCCCTTGGTGAGCTTCATCCGGACCGTGCCCGCCTTCGCCGCCGAGGTCGCCGTCTTCGTTGCTGCGTTCTTCATTTGTCAAACCTTTCAAATCTCAGTCGGTGTATCCGATCTGAGGCTACCAGTATACTGCCGGAGCGGTCCGGAAAGCAATCGAAACCTGAGCGGTCCGAAACGGCCGGTTTTCCTAACGATTCGCGATGTTTGGACCCGGCCTGCGTACGTTTCTCGCAGGTCGGATTCGAGGGTGTCGGCCGCGGCCGGCTGGGGCCTGCTAGTTTTCTCCACAGGTCCGCCCGGCCGGTTTCGGCCTGTTATATTTCTCGCAGGACGGAGGCGGACTGATGCGCGGCCGGAAACCGAAACCCTCGGCGCGGCGCCGGCTCGAAGGGAACCCCGGCCGGCGTCCGTTCAACGCGGACGAACCGGCCCCGCCCGAGCCGGCGCACGCGTTCGATAGTCCGCCTCCGGAGCTGGCCGAGTTTGCCGCGGCGAGCGCCGAGTGGCGCCGGCTGGCGCCGATGCTGCGGATCGCCCGGCAGATCACCGAGGCGGACCGCGCGGCGCTGATTGCGCTCTGTCTGGAGTGGGACCGCTACCTCGACGCGATGAAGCAGATCAAGCGGCTCGGTCTCGTGGTGAAAGCGCCGAGCGGCTACCCGATCCCCAACCCGTACCTCTCGATTGCCACGCGGGCGCTCGCGGGCTGTAACCATCTGTGGCCCGAGCTGGGGCTGACCCCGTCGAGCCGCTCGCGAGTCAAGACCGAGGGCCCGCCGCCCGGTGGCGATGCGTTCAGCGAGTTTGACCGCGCGCTGGAGGCGCCGCCGACGGCGCACTGATGGCCGCGGACCCGCTCGACACCTACGCCCGGTCGGTGGTGAGTGGCGAGGTCCCGGCGGGGAAGTATCACGTCCTGGCCTGCCGCCGACACCAGCGGGACCGGAGCTGCGAGGACACGCGGGCGTTCCCGTATCGCTTCGACCTCGACCGCGCCCAGCGGTTCTTTCGGTTCGCTGGGATGCTGAAGCACTACAAGGGCGAGTGGGCCGGCCGGCCGATTGTGCTCCAGCCGCATCAGCGGTTCCGCCTCGGGTCGCTGTTCGGCTGGGTCCACCGGAAGACGGGCCTGCGGCGGTTCCGGACCGCCTACAACGAGCTGCCGCGCAAGAACGGGAAGTCCCTCGAAGCGGCCACCGTGGCGCTCTACGTCAGCTTCTTCGACGGCGAGGCCGGCGCGGAGGGCTACACGATTGCGACCAAGCGAGACCAAGCGAAGATCGTCTTCGATGACGCGCGGCAGCTCGTGACGACCTCCATCGAGCTGAAGTCTCGCATCGCCGTCTTCATGACCAATCTGAGCCGGGAGGACACGGCGTCGAAGCTGGAGCCGCTCGGCGCCGACCATGACAGCACCGATGGTCTGAACCCGAATCTGGTCGTGGCCGACGAGCTGCACGCCTACAAGGACCGGGCGCTGCTCGACGTGATGGAGACCGCGACCGGCGCGCGGCGCCAGCCGGTCAACTTCCAGATCACCACCGCGGGGGACGATTTGATATCACCCTGCGGCGACCAGCACAACTACGCCTGCCAGATCCTCGAGCGGGTGTTCGAGGATGAGAGCTTTTTTGCCTTCATCGCGCACGCCGACGAGGAGGACGACTGGCTGGACGAGCGGACGTGGCGGAAGGCCAACCCGAACTACGGCGTGTCGGTGCTGCCGGCGGATCTGCTGGCGCTCGCCACGAAGGCGCGGCACATGCCGTCCGCCGGGAATGCGTTCAAACAGAAGCGGCTGAATCTCTGGGTCAACACGCTGTCGCCGTGGCTGTCGCTCGACGGGTGGCGCCGCGGCCAGAGCCAGTGGAGCATTGAGGAGCTGCGTGGGCAGCGGTGCTGGGTCGGCATCGATCTGTCCTCGAAGATCGACCTGACGGCCGTTGTCCTGGCGTTTCCGCCCACGGAGGACCGGCCCGAGTGGCGGCTGATCGTCCGCTGCCTGACGCCGGCCGACACGTTGGAGGAGCGCGCCCACCGGGACCGAGCGCCGTACGCGAAGTGGGTCGCGGCCGGCTATCTGCGGACCAACCCCGGCAACCGCATCGATCAGACCGTCGTCCTGGCGATGGTGCAGGAAGCCGCGGGGATGTTCGACGTGCAGGGAGTCGGTCTGGACCCATGGAACGCCGGTAATCTAGGAACCGAGCTGGCGCAGGCGGGCCTGCTGGTCGTGGAGATTCCGCAGACGTTGCCCCAGCTCAATCAGCCGGCGAAGGACTTCGAGGCGGACGTGCTCGACGGGCTGGTCGATGCCGGCGACAACGAGCTGATGCTGTGGTGCGTGAGCAACGCGGTCGTCCGGCGCGACGGGAACGACAACATCTACCCGACGAAGGCGAAAAGCCGCGGCCGGATCGACCCGGTGATCGCGGCGCTGATGGCGCGGAAACTGGCGACCGGCCCCGCCGAGGAGCCGGCCGCTGATCCTGAACTGGTGACCGCATGAAGCGAACCAACCCCGGCCGGCCCCGCCTCGACGACGAGGACGACAGCGTAGACGTGCATCTGACGCTGACCGCCAGCCACTACGACGACCTGTATCGACGGGCCGAGGAGGACCGGATCAGCGTGCAGGAGCGCATCCGGCGCGACCTCCGCAATCAGAAACCCAAAATAGACTAGCCGCCCTAACGCCAGCAGACTGCTTCCGGTGTGGCTCAGGTGGTGGTGGCAACCACCCTGCGTGCTCCGGACCGTCATCGTGAACCTCAAAGCCGATCCCGATACCGCGCTCCGCGGCGTGCTGTGGTCTACCCGAGGACCGTGGCTGACCCTGCGGAATCCGGCCATTCTGAAAGCCGGCGCCGAGCCCACGAGCGCGGACGGCGAGCTGGTCGTGCACCGGGACAACATCGCCTTCTTGCAGGTCGAGCCGTAACGTGGCGATCGTGCGCTCGATGGGCGCGCTCCAGGCGACGGCCGCGGACCGGCGCTCGGGCTACTTCGGGCAAGTCTTCAATCAACCGCCGTCCTACGGGCTCGGGTTCGGCGGGAGCTACGCGAACATCTACGCGGCGCAGCCCAACGTCCGGACGTGCGTGGACTTCCTCGCTCGCAACATCGCGCAGCTCGGCTACCAAGTGTTCCGCCGCGTGTCGGACACGGACCGCGAGCGGCTGGCGGACCACGAGTTGGCGCAGATCCTCACGAAGCCCAACCCGTACACGGACCGCTATCGCCTGTTCGAGAGTCTGATTGCCGACCTCGGGATTTACTTCAACGCCTACTGGCTCAAGGTCCGGCAGGGGCCGTCCGTGCAGCTCGTGCGCCTGCCGCCCGAGTCGATGCGCGTCGAGGGCGGCCTGCTGCCGGCGGCGTTCATCTTCACCGTCAACGGCGAGGAGACGTACTTCCCGCCGGGCGAGATCGTGTACTTCAACGGCTACAACCCGCTGAACGCTCTGATGGGGCTGTCGCCGCTGGAGACGTTGCGGCGGATTCTCGCGGAGGAAACCGCGGCCGGCTTGCACCGCGAGCGGTACTGGCTCCACGCCTCGCGGATGGAGGGCGTCATCGAGCGGCCGCTGGCGGCGCCGCGGTGGACGCCGGACCAGAAGCAGCTCTGGCGCGAGCAGTGGCAGCAGAAGTACACCGGCATCGCCAGCACCGGGACGGTCGCGGTCCTCGAAGACGGGATGACGTTCAAGCAGACCTCGTTCTCGGCCCGCGATTCCGAATACCTGGCCTCGCGCAAACTGACCCGCGAGGAGTGCGCCGCGCAGTACCACATCCCGCTGCCGATGGTGGGCATCTTGGAGCACGCGACGTTCAGCAACATCAAGGAGCAGCACAAGCAGCTCTACGCCGACTGCCTCGGGCCGTGGCTCGAGATGGTCTCCTCGGCGATTGAACGGCAGCTCCTGCCCGAGTGCCGGGACACGACCGGTGTCTACGGCGAATTCAACATCGCGGAAAAGCTGAAGGGCAGTTTCGAGGAACAGTCCGCGGCGCTCCGGGCGCTGGTGGGCCGGCCGATGATGACGGCCAACGAGGGCCGCGCGCGGCTGAACCTGCCGTCGATGAAGGACGATCCCTCGGCGGACCAGCTCGCGCAGCAGCAGGGCGGTCCTGCGGCGGCGGGCGCTATCGAGCCGGCGCCGGCAGACGAGACCGGCCGCAGCACGCCGCCCGTTGCGCCTGCGGACGGCCAAGCCGCCGTGACGGCCGCGGTCCGCGCCGCGTGGACGCGCCAAGCGACCCGGCTCGCGAAAGTGCCGGCCGGCGCGAAGGCCGGCGCGTTTGACCACACCCGCTACGCCGCCGAGCTGACGACCGACTTGACGCCCGTCCTTGGCTGGGCGCTCGCGGCGCAATACGCCGCCCGCGTCACCGACGAAACCTATCTGCGGTTGGTCGAGGGCGCGGATGCGTTCCACGACCGCGAGGTACCTCCATGCGACGCTCTGGCCTGAAGTACGAACACGTCCTCAGCTTCGCCATCGAACACCCGTGGGCGATTACCGCCTCGATGCGGCAGACGATTGCCGGCATTCTCGCGAGCCGGATGGCCGGCGAGGATGCGGACGAGTCGGAGATTGCCGCGGCGCTCGTGGCCCGCGACAACCGCCAGCAGCAGGCGGCGTCGGGCAGCAGCGGCGTGTATGTGATTCCCGTCTACGGGGTGCTGTCGCCTCGCATGAATCTGCTGTCGGAGATGTCGGGCGGCGCGACGTTCGAAGGGCTGACCGCGCAACTGCACGAAGCCGCGAGCCGGCCGGATGCCCGCGCTATCGTCTTCGACGTGGACAGTCCGGGCGGCAACGTCGCCGGCGCGACGGAGTTTGCCCGCGAGGTCATGAAGATCCGCGCCAAGCTGCCGGTCATCGCCGTCGCCCAGCACTCGATGGCGTCCGCCGCGTACTGGGTGATGAGCGGCGCCACCGAGATCGTCGCCTCCCCGTCCGCGATGGTCGGCTCGATTGGCGTCTACGCGATGCACCGCGATATCTCCGAGGCGCTCGCCAAGCTGGGCGTCAAGGTCAAAGTGTTCTCGGCCGGCAAGTACAAGGCGGAAGGCGCCGACGGCGGGCCGCTGACCGAGGAAGCCGAGACGCACATCAACGGGCTGGTGGACGCCTCCTATCAGCGGTTCGTGGGCGACGTGGCGAAGGGCCGCGGCGTCTCGGCCGACAAGATCCGCCACGGTTACGGCGAAGGCCGCTCGCTCAACGCGGAACAGGCGCTCGCCGCCGGCCTGATTGACCGCATCGCCACCATGTCCGAAACACTCGCGCGCTACCTCACCGCGTCACCCGTTGCCGGGGCGCGGGCGTCCGCTGACCTTGCGGCCACGTCCCAGGAGCCGGGCACGCCGGCCACGGATCAGGAGCCCCAGAGCAGTGACCTCGTGGCCTTCGAACAGCGGTTGCTCACACTCGAAAGGGTCAGCCTATGAATCTCGCACAGCTCGAATCCGATCTCCGCGCCGCCAAGGAGCGGGCGTCTACGCTCATCGCCGAGACCGGCCAGCGATGCCGCGACCACGTCGTCACGCCCGCGAGCGCCACGACCGCCGCGGTCACCGGCCGGCTCATGACCGCCGAGGAGCGCGGCGCTATCGAAGCCGAGCTGAAAGCCGGGGAGGAGCTCCAGCGCAAGATCGACAGCATGAAGGGTGACGCCGCCTTCAGCGCCCGACTGGAGCAGCTCACCGGAAGCGGCGCGCCACGGCCGGCTACGCCGCAGGCGCGTACGTCGCTCGGCACGCAGTTCATCAACGCCGCCGACTACCAGGCGTTTATCAAGGCGCAGCGCCATCGCATCTCGGGCGCGTGGTCGTCGCCGGGCATCGAGTGCGCCGACGGCGGACTGCGGATGTACGGCGCCACGCTGACGGAGGACCCGGCGTCGGGCGGCTCGTTGGTGACGCCGGACGTGCGGCCGGGCATCGTGCCGTTGCGGTTCGTGCGGCCGGTCGTGGCGGATCTGATCGCGCCCGGCTCGACCACGAGCAATCTCGTCCAGTACATGAAGGAAAAGTCCTTCACGAACGCGGCGGATGCCGTCAGGGAAGGCGCGTTGAAGCCCGAGTCGGCGCTGACGTTCGAGTCGGCGAGCGCCCCGGTGCGGAAGCTCGCGCACTGGATTCCGGTCACCGAGGAGATGCTCGAAGACTTCGCGCAGATCCGGTCGATCATCGATGCGCGGCTGCTGCTCGGCCTCCAGCTGAAGGAAGAGGACGAGCTGTTGAACGGCACGGGTCTCGATCCACATCTGCTCGGGCTGCGGATGCTGCCGGGGCTGACGCCGGCCCATCCCAAGGGCGCCGACTCTATCGCCGACGCGATGCTGAAGCAGATGACGATCATTGCGACCACGACGTTCGTGGTACCCGACGGCTGGGTGATGAATCCCAACGACTGGATGACCGTCCAGCTCGCGAAGAACCAGCAGGGCAACTACATGGGGTCCGGTCCCTACGCGCCGCCGCAGACGCCGCAGCTCTGGGGCATTTCCGGTGTGACGACGCCGGCGATGCCAGTGGGCGAGGCGCTGGTCGGGGCCTACAGCGCCATGTCGCAGATTTTCCGGCGCGGGGGCGTCCGGATCGAGGCGACCAACTCGCACGCAGACTTCTTCGCAAAGAACCTCGTGGCGATCCGCGGGGAAGAGCGGCTGGCCTTCGCGGTCTACCGCGAGGCGGCGTTCGGCAAAGTCACGGGTCTGTAGACCACACGCCGAGGGGGACGGAGCGCCGTCCCTCTCGGTGCTCGGGAGGCAGTGATGCTGTTTGACGATCCGGGGCCGTGCATTATCTGCGGCGCACCGCACCAGACCTGTACCGCGGACAGCGGTCCGGTTACGGTTGACCAGTTGCCGAGTCGGACCGCGGCGCTCCAAGCGACCAAGGCGTCCGTCACGGCGCCGGCCGCGGTCGTACCCCCGCAGACGTTTTCGACCAAGACCTATCGTCGGGAGAAGGGTCGGTGACCTATCCGTCGCCGTGGCCGTGGGCGCCGTCCGGCTACCAGCATCGCGCCGTGGCGGTCACGATTCCGCCCGACGATGACGACGTGCTGACGGTCGCCGAGCTGCTGGCGCGAGCGCGGATCGTCCCCGGCGACGAGGAAGATCCGGCGCTGATGCAAAGCTACATCGCCGCGGCGCGAGCGCAAGTCGAGCGGGATACCGGGTGCGCGTTGACGACACAGACGGCGATCATCACGTTCGATCAGGTGTGCGCCTCGGGCGTGCTGCTGCTGCCGCTGCCGCCGTTGCAAGAGGTGAGTGGCATCACGTACTACGACAGCGAGGGTGCCGCGACCGTGCTCGAACCCGACGACGTGGTCCGGCAGCTCGACGTGGTCAGCCGGCCGGCGCGACTGGTGTGGCAGTCGGCGGCGTTCGACAGCCTCGGGACGCCCTCCGACCTCTCGCCGCTGAGCCTGCTGTGCGTCGTGGGCTGGACACAGGCGACGTTGCCGGCGCCGTTGCGCTTCGCGGTCGGGCTGCTCGCCGCGCACTACCTGACGACGGGGCGCGACCGGGTCGTGATCGGCACCATCGTCGCCGACATGCCGGCCGGCTACGAGGAAGCGATCCAGCCCTACCGGCTCGAGGTGGTGGCCTGACATGCCGGCGCCGCGGATCGCCGAGCTGGCCATCAGTGAACGGCCGCACCGCGTGGTGCTGGAGAACCCCGGCGAGCCGGTACCGAACCCAGACGGCGGCTGGATCGAAAGCTGGGACGTGATTGGGACGCCGTGGGGCCGCGTCTCGCCCGCGTCCGCCGCCGACATGGAACGGGTGGTCGCCGGCACCGTGACGGCGCTGCTGCCGTTCCTCGTGGTCGTGCCCTACGTGCCCGGCGTCACGACCCTGTCGCGGGTCAGCTATCACGGCCGGCACTTCGCGGTCGTGGGAGTGCGGAATCTGGATGAGCGCAACGTCCGCCTGGAGATCGTGTGCGAGGAACGGTCCGCCGAGGAGGGAGGCAGCGGGATGACGATGAGTAGCGAACCGACGGCCCCACCACCGACACCGCCGGCACCGGCACCGACACCGGCACCGCCGCCGACAGCTCCGCCATCCCCGACGACACCGCCGCCGACGCGCCGCGTGCCGAGGGCAGACGCCGACGGAGGCTGGTAGGTGGGCAAGAGTCTGGTGCTGACGTTGGACGGGATCGGCGAGCTGAGTCAGGCGCTGTCGGATCTGCCCGCGGAGCTGCAAGCCGAGGCGCGGGTCATCGTACACGCCGCCGCGATTGCCGCCGCGGACGACCTCCGGACCGCCTACGGGTCCTCGAAGATGGCCGACCACGTCTACGTCGTGGACAACTCGGTTCCGATGCAGGAGAAGTGGACCGTCGAGAGCCGCGCGAAAGAGGCGGTGTGGTGGGAGTTCGGGACGCAGAACCGCCATACGCAGGCGGGCTGGAACCGCGGGTCCGCGCCCGCGCATCGCGATCAAGGGCTGATGACGATTGCGAAGCGAATCCGCCGCGAGATGTACGACGGCCTCCGCATGATGGCGAGCCTTGAGCCGTTCTACCAGACGGAGATCCTGTAGTGGACAGCGGCTCGATGGACAGTGCCGTCATCACGACGTTGCAGAACGATCCCACGCTGCAAGGGCTGTTGCCCGATGGCGTCTTCTGGGACTCGGCGCCGCAGGGCGCGGAGCGGTTCGCGACGGTGACGCTGCTCGACCACGAAGACATCTACATGTTCGAGGGCAAGAAGGCGTTCGAGATTTTCGAGTACATCGTGAAGTGCGTGATTTTCTCGACCAGCGGGTCGGACGCCCGGAAGGCGGCGACTCAGATCGATGCGTTGCTGGTCAACCGGGCGCTGACGCCGGCCGGCTACCGGAGCGTCCGGTGCCAGCGGCTCAACTATCGCCGCTACAACGAACCGGACGAGAACCCGGACGAGCGGTGGCAACACGATGGCGGACAGTACGAGATTGCCGCCGTGCCGACAACCGAGTAACCCGTAAAGGTAGGTGTGCCGTGAATCGCATGTATGGCTCGCATGGCTCAATCCTGATGGACCCGGCGCCGCCGGCCTCACCCGCGCCACCGGTTCCCGTCGCCGTGGCGTCGATGAACGCGTGGACGCTGAACATGGCGCGGGACAAGGCGGACGTCACCGCGTTTGGCGACCCCAACAAGGTCTACGTGCAAGGCCTGCCGGATATCAAGGGGACCATCGGCGGCTGGTGGGACACCGACGAGACCGCCATCTTCGATGCGGCGCTCGGCGAGGTCGCGGTCGCCCTGGAGCTGGTGCCCTCGACGCTGTTCCCGACGTTCCTCTGGAAGGGGCTCGGGTGGCTCGACGCCGCCATCGACGTGAAGGCGACGGGCGCCGTCGCGATCAGCGGCAACTTTGTCGCCGCGGCGGGCTGGACGCGCGAGCCGGTCTCGCTGGTACGGGCGCCCGAACCCGGAGGCGCGCCGTTCGTGGAGCGCCGCCGCGCCGCGTAGCGCCGGATGCCGTTTACCGCGGAGGAGCTGCGCCGCAAGCCGGTGACGAAGGCCGGCATTCTGGCGACCGGTGTCCGCGGTCGCATCATGCTCCGGCAGTACTACCCCGCGGCGGACGTGGGCGGCTTCATCGTGGAGCGTGACGCGCAGGGCGCGTTGACGCTCCGGGCCCACGTCGCGAACGCCGACGACTACAAGCTGGGGCTGGCGCCGTTGTACTTCGTCGTCACCCTCACCCGCGGATCGTGGTGCTGGCCGATCACTGAGGTCTGCCAGTACCGCGATCACGCGTTCACCGCCCGGCTCGCCGAGCCGGAAGCCAAGGAGAGAAAGGTCGATGCGATCACCCTTCGTTGACCCGGCGATTGTCCGGCTGACGCTGAAAGATGGGAACTGGATCGACGTGCACCGGGAGCTGTCCTACGGCATGTCCCAGCAGATGTTCGCGAAGATGCGGCGCCAATTCGGGATGGGCGAGCCGCCGGTCCTCGACACGACCCTGATCGGCACCGCGCGGATGCAGGCGTATATCGTCGCGTGGTCGTTCTGCGATCCGACGGGCCGACCGGTGATGTTGACGCCCGCCGCCTTCGAGAACCTGAAAAACCCGATTGCCCGCGAGATTCGCGACCGGCTGGAGCTGCACGAGGAGACCGTCAATCAGGAAGCCGAGGCGGAAAAAAACGCCCCGGATGGCGCGCCGGCCTCCAGTCCGAGTTCGCCATCTGTCAGCTAATGCACTGGAGCCTCGCGGATCTGCGGGCGCTGTCGCGGAACGAGTACGACGTGCTCGTGGACATGCTCAAGCGGCAGCAGTCGGGAGAGCCGGACGAGAACGCCCGCGACCGCCAGGAGCGCGAGGCCGTCGAGATGGGCCTGAGGTGAATCCGTGGGCGTAAATGCCGATTTCAAGGCGGACTTTTCGACGTTCCTCCGGGCGATCAACGACGCAAAGATCGCGCTGGTGGACTTCGGGGCGGGCGCCGAGAAGGTCGAAGGCCAGCTCAACGCGATGGTGGACAAGTTCTCCGGACGCCGCATTATCCAAGAGGCGTCCGAGCTGACCATCGCGATCCACGAGCTGGGCGGCGTCTCCACGCTCACGGCCAAGGAGATGGAGACGGTCGGCGCGAAAGCCGCCGAGGCCGTCGAGAAGATGCGGAAGCTGGGGTACGAGATTCCGCAAGGCTTGCAGGATCTGGCCGATGCGACCAAGAACGCCTCCGGCGAGACGAAAGGCTTCGCGGCTTCGTTCGTGGAGTTGGGATCGTCGTGGGTGGCGACCATCGCGACGGGGCAGATCCTTGCCGACATTTTCTGGAAGCTGGTCGGCGGCGCGCAGGCGATTGTCGCGGAGCTGCCCAAGATTGCGATGGAGGGCGCGGAGTTTGACACCGTCTCGGCCAGCTTCGACCGCCTGACGGCCGCGGCGGGGCTGACCGCCAACATGCTCCTCGGCGACCTCAATACCGCGACCCACAACCAGATCACGAACATGGATCTGATGAAGGGCGTCAACGAATCCCTCGGCGCCGGCATGCGGTTGACCCGTGAGGAATTTGGGGCCGTCGGCCGGGCGGCGATGCAGCTCGCGCAGACCGACAGCATCAGTGTCACGGAGGCGTTCAAGAAGGTCAACGAGGCGCTGATCAGCGGCCGGCCGCTGACGCTCGGGCACATCGCGGACCTCGGCGCGATCAAGCAAGCCGAGGAAGATATCGCGGCCCAGCATGGCCGGAAGCTCTCGGATATGTCGGCCGAGGACCGCCTGTGGGTCGAGCGCGAGGCGATGATTCAGCAGCTCATCGTCTCGCAAGGCCGGCTGGGCGAGGTGACGGACGGGCTCGGCGAGCATGTCGGCGAAGTGCAAAAACGGTGGACCGATTTTCGCCGGGAGCTGGGCGGCGCCATCGCGGACTCGCCGGTCCTCGAAGCGGCGTTCCAGGCGGTGAAGCGAGCCTTGTCCTCGGCGTTCGGCGGCGAGGCGCAGGATCTGATTAAGGGCGTGGCCCACCTGATCGACTCGGGCGCGATTGCGGTCCTCGACCTCGCCGATGCGGCGGTCACGGCCGCGAGCACCATGTCGGTGGGCTTCAATGCCACGAAGGTCGTGTTCGGCGATGTGATGCAGGTTATCGACGGCGTTCGGCTGTCGGCGATGGGTTTGGAAAAGGCGATCCTTGCTGTCTCCTTCCCATCGGAGAAGGTGAAGAAGCAGTTTGCGGAGGTGGATGAAGCCATCGGCACCCTGATGCTCAAGATGAAGCTCCGGGGGGATGCGCTGCAAGAGAACAAAGCCGCCGAGGAAGGCGCGACCGAAACCGAACGGCGGTTGCACGAGGAAATCGACAAGGTGCGGGTCGCGATGACGACGGCTCGCGACAAGACGGTGGAGCTGAAGGGGGCGCACGACACGCTCGCGCCGGCGGTCGATACGTCCGGCGCCGCGCTCGGGCGGTACAACAACAACGTGAAGGACGCCGGCAAGTCCGAGGCGGAGATGGCGAAGGAGACCCAGAAGGTCATCGATACCCTTGCCAATATGCGGAGCGCCGGCGCCGACTACAGCGTCACGCTCGGCGCGATGGATCAGGACACGCGAGCGTTGGTCGAGGCGCAGCTCGCGCAGGGTGCGAGCATCAAGGACCTCGGGACGATCTACGGCCTGACCGCCGCGCAGGAGCGGGCGTTTACCGACCAGCAGAAAATCTCGGCCGCGGCGGCAGCGGACGTGGCGCGTCTCTGGAACGAGTACACGGAGGCTA
>Ga0157376_10000182_pt1 | contig 43437 bp, 52 predicted proteins | sample M45metaG_FD_121801 | JGI IMG/M metagenome (GOLD analysis project Ga0157376, IMG submission 121801) | Miscanthus rhizosphere microbial communities from Kellogg Biological Station, Michigan, USA - M4-5 metaG | ecosystem: Host-associated > Plants > Roots > Rhizosphere > Soil | place: USA: Michigan...
ATAACGGCGGCGGATATATCGTGGCGGGTTTTGTTGCAGGGCAAGGTGGTGGCGATGTTATTGGTGCTGATCGCCGGCACCGGTGTGGTGGCCGGGAGTTATCCGGCTTTTTATTTGTCTGCGTTCAAGGCAATACTGGTGATGAAGGGAAATTTTTCCAGTCAGATCTCGTCGGCCGGTCTGCGGCGGGGTCTTGTCGTATTTCAGTTCGTATTGTCCATACTTTTGATCATTGGGATCATCGTTATCTATACCCAGCTGAACTATGTGCGGAATAAAGATCTTGGTTTCGACAAGGATCAGCGGCTCGTGCTTAGTTTTCAAACACAGGCTGCCGTCGACCGGGTGCCGGCCTTTCTCGCCGACCTGCGGGGGCTTGCCGGGGTCAAAGAAGCCAGTAATGCCAGTGATGATCTTGGCGGGACCCATTATTTTTCCAATGATTGGTGGCTGCACGGCCAGACCCGGGAGCAGGGCGTAAATACCAACTTTGTTATCAGCGATGAATATTTTGTCGCGGCAAACGGGATCCGCCTGGTCAGCGGGCGCAATTTCCGGTCGACCGACAGCTCGCGGGTGTTGATCAATGAGACCTATGCTCGCCGGCTGGGGCTGGATGCGAAGACGGCGCCGGGAGTCCGGCTTTTCGACAGCCAGTCGCGGGAGGCCGAGATCGTCGGGGTGATGAAAGATTTTAATTATTCGAAGCTGGACCAGGAGCCGGGCAACTTCATGGTGTGGAAGTTGGGGGCGCATTCCGGTAACGGGCCGGTCGTGATCGCGCATACCGAGACGACGGATTATAAGGGTTTGCTGGGGAGGATGGAGGCGTTATGGCATCGCGATGTGCCGGGTACGCCGTTTACCTATTCGTTCATGGATGAGGAGGTCCAGAAGCAATATCAGGCCGAGATCACGATGTCGGGGATCATCCGGGCGTTTACGCTGATGGCGATGTGTATATCTTGTTTGGGGCTTTTTGGTCTGGCGGCTTTTAGTTCGGAGGAGCGGAAAAAGGAGATCGGCATCCGGAAGGTGCTCGGGGCGAGTGTGCCCGGGCTTACGCGATTGCTGTCGATGGAGTTCCTTCGGCTGGTGTTTATCGCCTTCCTGATCGCCGCACCTATCGCCGGCTGGGTGATGAGTGTGTGGTTACGCGAGTTTGCGTATCGTATCTCGCTGCAGTGGTGGATCTTTGCGCTTGCGGGCGGGATCGCGGTGGTTATTGCGATGGTGACGGTCGGATACCAGGCTGTGAAGGCGGCGATGGGGAGTCCGGTGCGGGCGTTGCGGTAGTGGGCATGCGCGATAGTATTACGAAGAGGCGTACCTTACCGAAAAAAATGAGCGATATCAAGTCTTTGTTCGACGCCTATGCGAAGGCCGTCTATGAAAAAAATGTGGAGGGGTTTCTGGCCCTTTTCGATGACGAGATCCGCGTCTTTGACATGTGGGCCTGGAGTTATGATGGTGTTTCCGCCTGGCAGGAGATGGTGACGGGCTGGTTTGGATCGCTGGGGGTGGATCGGGATGTCGTGACCTTCGAGGAGGTTCGTATTAGTGAATCCGGCGAGATGGGTGTCGCCAGTGCGTTTGCGCGTTTTGCAGCGGTGTCGGAGAAGGGCGAGGAACTGCGGTTCCTGCAGAACCGGCTTACGTGGGTGCTGCGGCGCAAAGCGGGGATGTGGAAGATCATCCATGAGCATACATCGGGGCCGGTCGATGGAGCGACGATGCAGGTGCGGTTGCGGCTATAGCTACGGCTTCCCCGCTGTGGTGGCGATCGTTCGCAGGTCTTCGAGGGGGAGGATCTTCCCATGAACCGGCCGGTTTTCGACAACCATATAGTAATCTCCCCGGATGCTGCCCGGGTCGACAGTTTTAGTATTGAGCGTATCGACGGAATAGACTGAAAGGACACGCTCGCCGCTGTTTTCCCGAACGTCCAGGAGAACATAGCCGTCGGCAAAATCCGGAAAAGGTTCGGTTTTGGCAAACAGCAGCCCCTCATATTTCCGGTCACCGACAAAAACATCGGCGAAAATGCCGCTTCCCGGCAGTCCTTTCCCTTCGGTCAATAATTTGAACAGGCTTTCGCCGACGTAGAAATTCCAGCCCTTGCGACAATCCTCATAGCATTCGACTCCCGGAACGAGGCCGACATGGGTCATGGTGATTTGGGTACGCGCGCCGTCTTTGGCGATGTCCCAGGTTATCCGGTTGTCCTTCCACAGATACGGGTCTTTGAAGATCGGGAGAAAGCAATCTACCACCTTCCATACGATGCGCCTGCCGGGGTCCACCTCGGCGATCTCCATCAGCGACCAGGTTGTCCGGGCGAAATGGACTGTGAACCGACTTTGCAGGTCATTCGCGTTACCCTTGAAGTTTACAGCCCACCACTCTCCTACCCGGCTGATCTTTTCAAGGGCTTCAGCGGGGGTGACTGGGACGGTGATGGTACAATGATAGTTTTGCTGTTCCATATGATTGATTTGTAGAACAAAGCTAATCGGGATAGTCGTAGCCGGTTTATCGAAAATGGAGAATTTGACCGAGGGTGTTCTTGCTGATCTTTGCGACTACGATGACTTCGGGATCTGCGATCTCGCCGATGGAATATTCGATGGCGGTGCTCATCACTTGTGTGGCTTCTTCCAGTGTGAGGTGATAGTCTTTTTGAAGCCAGTCCAGCAGGTTTTTTGAGGCGTACTTTAGGGCGGCAGGAGTTTCTTTTGCCGATGCGAGTGCCATAAGGTAGTCGTTGTCCTCGACTCTTGGGTATTGCAGGGTGGGTGTCGAATCCTTTTTGATCAGCTTTACGGAGAAGGTGACATCCATCGAGGTTTCGAGGGCGTTGCCGGCGATCTCACCGTCTCCCTGTAATGCATGGCCGTCGCCCAGGTACAAGTAGGCGCCTTCATGAAAGACCGGCAGGTAGAGCGTCGATCCGCTTCTGGTCCTGTTGTAGTCGAGGTTCCCGCCAAAGGGGCCCTGGAAAAAGCTGAGGATCTCTCCTTTGCGGTTGTCCGGCGCGACGCCGATGCAGCCCAGAAAGGGATTGATCCTGACTTTGAAGTTTTTGAGATGGGGGTATTGGGTAACGGAACTGTCGATGGAGGCCAAGCCGGTTTCCCGTTGTAACTTCCATTTGACAAGCGGGGGGTGTTTTTTGAGGATGTGCATGATCCCCGGGGGCATGCTTCTGGACACGAAAGACTCCGAGGTGTAGGCGTAGTCGCGGTTTAGTTCCACTTTTTGCAGCCGGATGACCAGTATGTCGCCCGGTTCCGCCCCTTCGACGAAAAAGGGACCGGTTAGCGGGTTGCCGCCCCTGGTTCTGTGTACGCCTTTTTGATCGTTGCCCATTGCGTCGATCGTTTCCGTGTGAACCGTATCTCCCGGCCGGATGTGCAGGACGGGTTCGAGGTTTTTGGTAAAGGAATGAGAGAAGCGGGTTGGCCTTAATTCAACCTGGGCAGGTGGCTGCGCCTGTAGACGCGAAAGAAGGCACAGGATAATAAAGGGGATGAATCTCATAGTTTGATACCAATCAAGATACGTAAAAAAGTATATATTTGCTGCAACTCCTTGTCTCCGAAAAACCTTCTATTCCCGAAAAATGCTGTTTAACTCGTTTGAATTCCTAATCTTCCTTCCGGTCGTCTTTCTTCTTTATTGGTTTGTATTCAACAAGAATTTGTCCGCGCAAAACCTGCTGATCCTTTTCGCCAGCTATGTTTTTTACGGATGGTGGAGCTGGAAATTTATGCTCCTGCTGGCGTTCTCGACATTGTTGGATTTTCTCTATGGATTCGGTGTGGCTTCTTTGAATAAGCGAAAGTCAAAATTCTTTCTTTGGCTCAGCATTATCAACAACCTGGGTTTTCTGGGTATATTCAAATATTACAACTTTTTCGCGGACCAATTTCAGTATGCGGCCGGGTCGCTCGGCTGGCATGTTCATCCCGCGCTCCTCGAAGTGGCGCTACCGGTAGGTATTTCCTTCTATACCTTTCATGGCATGTCTTATGTGTTCGACATCTATCGCGGTCTTCGAAAGCCGGTGACGAACTTTGCGGAATATGCCGTTTTTGTTTGCTTCTTTCCACTGCTCGTAGCCGGACCTATTGAAAGAGCTAATCATTTGTTGCCGCAGGTGCAGACGCCCAGGCTCTTCAGCTATAGCCAGGCCATGGAGGGCTGCAGGCTGCTGCTCTGGGGAATGTTCAAGAAGGTGGTTATTGCCGACAGTCTTGCCGGGTTCTCCGACGAGATCATCGGACACTACACAACGCACAGTGCTTTTACGCTCATCATGGGGGCGATCAGCTTCAGCTTCCAGGTGTATTGCGACTTCAGCGGATATTCGGACATCGCCCTGGGCGTGGCCAAATTATTTGGATTCGAATTGCTGAGCAATTTCAAATTCCCCTATTTCTCGCGGGATATTGCCGAATTCTGGCGCCGGTGGCATATTTCGCTCTCTTCCTGGTTTAGAGACTATTTGTACATTCCGCTCGGAGGGTCGAAGGTTGGTAAGCTACGGGCTGTGCGGAACGTATTCATTGTTTTTTTGGTGAGCGGCTTCTGGCACGGCGCCAGCTGGAATTTTGTGGTATGGGGAGGAATTCATGCCTGCGGGTTCCTGCCGTTGCTCGTGCTCAACCGGAATCGTGTGCATGTCAGCAGTATCGTCGCGCAGGATCGCCGGTTTCCGAGTTGGCGGGAATTCTTTCAAATGGCCGGAACCTTTGCGTTCGTCACGTTTGCCTTGATCTTTTTTCGCATTCATCAGCTCAGCACGGGCATCGACTATGTAAGGCGGATCTTTCTCGACAGTATCAGGCATCCGATGCAATATCTGAAAGCGCCGGAAGGAAAGCTTATTCTGATCTATATTATCCCCGTGCTCATCGCCGACTGGTATTTCCGCCGGGATGAGCGGGTGCTGCGGAAACTGGGCTGGGTGCCGTCGATCGTAATGGGTTTGTTGATTTTTTACTTTTTCCGGCGGGACAGCTCGTTCATCTATTTTCAATTCTAATGAAAAAGTTTTTAATTAAGGTCACGCTCTATATTGTTATCCTGCTGGCGATCATTCTGCCGGTGTCCATCTGGCTTTTCAAAAAAGTGCCCAAACACTTCTTGCTGGTTTCCAATTCCGTGTCTTACAATCTGAAGGCGGACTTTATCCGGCAGCACCCGGAGAAGCTGGAGCAGGCTGGGGTTGTGGTCGTTGGGTCTTCGATGTCGCTGAATAATGTCGACGCAAAGATGATCCGGGACAGTTTGCGGCTTCCGGTGATCAATCTTGCTTCCTGGGCGTTGAATATCCAGAACTATCAGAACTCCCCGATATGGGATGAGCACAAGATCTTTTTTTCGAATATCGGCGTTCCCGATTTTGGCGAATCACGGGTGATCGCCAAGGATAATTATTCTTTCAACACCTCCCGCGTTCGCGAATGGTTCAATTTCGAGACGGATATCAAAACCTGTCTGGGAATGCTGCAGCAAGCGCAAGAGGTCATGTCGATCCCCGACAATTCGAACTATAAAAGCTGCAATTTCGACGAATGCGGATCGGTACTGTTCTCCGTTAAGGGCTTTACGTATGATTCGCTCCGATGGAATGCCGACGAGTTTGTCAAATGGGGAGTGGATTCCGCACGGTTGAGGGCATATGTTAGCCGGCTCAAGGAATTGACGGGATCCCATCATGGCTATTCCCGGATCATCATTTCGTTCTCGCCGGTGCGCAGGAAATTCTATAGTGCCGGCCGATCGGGAATGATCGCATACCTGGGGGGATTGATCAGGGAGAATTGTCCGGATGTGACGTTCTTCAATTTATATGATCGGGATTATCCAGACAGTGTTTTTGCGGATAATTGTCATTTCAATGTGCTTGGTGCTGGTCGGTTCACGGGAGAAGTGATCGATTCCATGAGGGCAAGAGAGGTGATGGGAAGGTAGTTATAGGCTGACCTGGTATTTCGTGCTACGCCCACCAGCTGTTCCGATAAGGGCGATGGCTCCCATTCTTAAGAGGTCCTGCAGGTCCCGCGTTGCCGTTGCTTTGGAGACTTTGGTTATCGAGCCGTACTTGGTTGCGTTCATACCGCCTTGAAACCCCTTTGGCCCCTCTTCCAACATGCGGCGGATCACTTTTATTTGTCGCTCACTCAAGACGTCTTCGTATTGATCAAAGAATTGAGTCTTTTTAAGCGTGAACTCTATCATTTCCTCCGAATCGGTTTGTGCGATGAGAGTGGTCTTCACAAAGTAGTTTATCCATGCTGTTATTTCATTTGAGGATTGTGCTTTTTGAAGGGCCTCATAATAGTCGCTCTTTTTTTCTTCTATAGCCTTGGACAAGCTTAACAGAACGGGTCGCCCTATGCCCTGGGATAGAGCCTTCTCTGCGATAGCCCGGCCAATGCGGCCATTACCATCTTCAAATGGGTGTATCGTTTCGAAATACAGGTGAGCGATAGCCGATCTTACCGGCGCTTTTTTGATCTCCTTTTTTCCTCCTGGCGCGGTTTCGTTGAACCAGGTGATAAACCGATCCATTTCCTGCGGAACGATAGCCGAGGGCGGCGCTTCATAATGGACCTTTTGCTTTCCCATTGCCCCTGAGACAACTTGCATTGGTTCCTCGTGGGTCCGCCAGGCTCCTACGACTATTTCTTTACTTCCCTGCATCAGCATCGTATGCCAGTCAAATAGCTTCTTATTGTTGAGGTCCTGCCTGTATGAGTCACGGACATCGATCATGAGCTTGCCGATCCCCAGCGCTTTTTTATCCGGGATGTATTCCGGGCTCGTTAACAACCCCAAATTTTTTCTGATCGATGAAAGAACGTCTTTGCGGCTGAGATATTCCCCTTCTATTTCTGAAGTTTTGATCGCTTCTGCGACGATGATATCGATCATGGCTTCTGTTTGCGTCTCTTGGGGTAAGGCATTAAAGATGCCGGATACTTTTCCAATTTTTTCCGCAAACGCAAATAGTTCATCCTCAATTTCTTGGAGAGAAAAAGAGAAAATGGGCCAGTCATTTAGCTCCCAATTATAGCGCGCCATGAGCCGATTAGAATGATTATTCGGCTCAAATATAGCACAAAAATGAGCCGAATAGGTAAATTATTCGGCTCACGCTTGCTAGTTGGTGATCATCCCAACCGCCTCCCGGCTCACCCAACCCCTTTCGGGAAAATCGGCGGCCCATTGCAGCGGGGTTACGTTTCGCGCGATATGCCAGCCTGGTACTTCGCGCCAGTCGAGGTATTTTCGGAGGTTTACTTTTACGTTGGTATCGGCCCCAAGGTCCAGGAGACGGCGAGCCATGTATCCATCCCGTTGTCTGCCGTTGACATAGGCGTCGCTGACGACGGCATTGAACAGCGGCGTATGTCCGCCAAAACCTTCGCTGTCGACAATGGCGGGAGCATTTACGTCCGCTCCATTATTCAGCAGCCAGTCGAAGATTTCCCGTTCGTCAAAATCTATGGACAGGTGCAGAAGGGTCGTCCCGTCGATCGGGGTGCCATGCAGGCCCGAGATGTAGTCGTCGTGGCAGCCCAGTTCGACTGGGTAGATCTCACGATACGAGAATCGCCGGTGGATCAACTGCGGGTCGCGCTGCACGTGCGACTTGAGCTTTTCCAGATCGCCGCAATGAAAGGCCATCAACGGAGAATCCGCCCATTGAAGGCCACTTGCCTTGAAGCGTTGCAGGATCTCATGTTTGCCGGCGGGGTGGCGGCTGTACGTCTCAAGCACCATCGCCAGCGGGGCCAGCTTGTCCCCTTTCTCGTCCGTCAAGGGAACGCCGGCATCATCCAGAAACCCAAACCCCCGCGCGTTCAGCGTTTCGCAGGATCCCATGACGTCTCCCGGGCGAAATGCTACTCCCTGTTCGTGCAGCCATTTGACCACTTCGATATCGCCATGCAATAAGGCCCGGCCGCAGGCATGCTCAAAATCTTTTGCACCCAGCGCTGCGATCGTCTTGACCATGTCGAGGAGACCCATGTTCGCGGCGTGGCTCATCGGCGGTCCCCAGTTGCCGCTCACGAGGGGTACGTGCAAGAGATCGGGATAGGAAGTCAGCAATTGTGTAACAGCTTTTGTGTCGCCTGCCCGGATGGCCTTATCGATGAGCTGGGCGGCCGTATTGCCGGTGACGCGTTGCTTGAGTTGTGTCCAGGAGGAGAATCCATATTCGCGGGCGATGACCAATTGTGCATCGCTCAGCTTGAGCCGCGTGGATAGCGTGTCGTCGGCGGCGGAATGGAATTTTGGATGCCGGCGCCGTACGCGATCAAAGGCGTCGGGTGATCGTAATTTACATTGCTCAAGCAGTTGGCGTGCTTGCTTTTTGGGAACATCGAGATGGGGCCGTGCGGGCAGGCCGCGGGAGACTGTAGACATAACTTTCCTTCTTTTAAATATGCCCGTGTCCGCGGACGGGATGCTTCCGGAAAGCAGGCTAAATATAGTATTTATTTTATAAACTTCGAAGGACCTCATGGAAGTCTGTTTGGCCCCAATGCTCCTTATATTTTCCGCCTTCTAACCGGATGAGGTCGATCACCTGAATCACTACCGATTTGTTCGTGGGAGCAAGCCCAAATATTTCGCCGGTATGAGTGCCAGTGATCTTTTTCCGGGTCGTAACGAGATCGTTCTCCGCCACCTGTTCGAGGATCTCCACCTTGCAGTCGGGGAATCCTTTTCGCAATACCTCGTTGAGAAAAAAAGTAAAGCTTTCTTTTCCATTTGGCTTTCCGGGAGGTGCGGCATGATTGACCACGTCGTCGGCCAGAAGTTCTTCGAAGGAGGCGGCCAGCCCCTGCTCGATGCATTCTTTGTTGAAGCGGCGTACGATCGCCTTGTTCTGTTCGGTGCTGTAGTTCATTGTTTAAGTCTTTACGCCTGCAAAATTCAGGATATGAACTACTATGAGGTTAGGTCTACCGGTTCAAAGACTAGTCCTGAAAGGTCATGCCTTTTGAATAATCCTTTGGCGCGACCCCGAAATGCTTTTTGAAAGACTTCGTAAAGCCGGAATGGGTCTCGAACCCGAGTTTAAACCAGATCTCCGCGGGTTTCTCTTTTTGGTTTGCCAGCATCTGGGCCGCCAACGACATCTTTTGTGCGAGGATCCAGCTATTGGGAGATTCGGAGTAGATTTTTTTGAATTGCCTTTTAAAGGTGGAGAGGCTCAGATTACAGAGAAATGCCATTTCTTCGATGGTGAGATTGCTAAGGAGGTTGGTCTCGACTACTTTTCGGATGGTCAGCTCGATGGAGGATAGTTGTCCGCGGTATTTGAAGGCCAGAAATTGCCGGGTATGGTTCTCCAGCAAATGCTGCAGTAGCTCCTGCAGTTTGATACGTTTCATCGATGTCGAGATCTCCTTGCCGCGACTTAGCATCAATTGCAGGGAATCGATGAAGTGGTCTATGAAGGAGTCCTTTTCGAAGGCAACATATGCGTCCGGGTTTACCTTCAGGGCCTTCGTTGTTTTATCAACAAAACCGGCATTGATGCGGAAGAATTCGGCCAGCTCCCGGTCGTCGAAGAAGATCAGGATACTCCTGAACTCTTTTTGTTTCGAGATATCTACGGATGCGACACAGTGGCCCGCGGAGAGAAAATGGATCTCGTTGTCATTGGGGTGCACCGTTTTTTCCGGGAAGGTCATCGTCTTCTGTCCCGAAATGACGAGGCTGATGGCATTCCGGTCGAGGACCGTCTTTTCCTTTATCGTTGTCCTGGTGGCGGTAAAGGGATGGATAATGATGCTGTCGCCGGAGGTCGATTTTCCGGGAAAAGCATCCTGGGGAAGAGAATAGATGGACATCCGCGTAGATTGGTGGTAATGGCTGCAATTTAGCAAAAAAGCAAAACGTATATGAAGAACTGCGACTATGTTTGCTTAATGAACAAGCCTGTTATAGACAAAGCATTTGGTCGGGAGGCCTTTGGCCTTGATCCCGGCAATTATCATGCGGCAAGACCGGGGTATCCCGAATGGGTCTATGAGCTATTGCGCCAGACTTGTGGAGTAGGAGAAAATACGGCTGTATTCGAGATTGGGGCGGGTACGGGAATCGCCACGCATCGGCTGCTTGAACTGGGTGCCAATCCGTTGGCGGCTATCGAACCGGACAATCGGCTGGCTGATTTTCTTTGTGCAACCATACCGCGGGATGCGATGACGGTGATCAGATCCTCATTCGAGGATGCGGCGTTACCGCCGGCGGCATTTGATCTTGGGTTTAGCGCTACCGCATTTCACTGGCTGGACGAAGAGACTGCATTGGCGAAGGTTGCCCGTTTGCTTAAGCCCGGAGGTTGGTGGGTCATGGTCTGGAATGTATTTGGCGATCCGGATAAGGCTGATCCTTTCCACGAAGCGACGAAGGCATTGCTTGATGGGCCCATCGGGCCGTCGAGAGAAGATCGGAAAATCCCTTTTGCTTTGGACAAGGACGCGCGGGTGGCTGCTTTGGAACGGGCTCAGACGTTTGATCGTGTCGAGCATCGAACCAGCGCATGGCCGATGGTTCTCGATTCGAATCAGGTGGTCAACCTTTATGGGACTTATTCCAATATCACGATCAGGCCTGACCGGCAGGAGGTGCTTGCGGAGTTGGGCCGGATTGCGCGGGAGGAGTTTCGGGGGCGGGTGGTGAGGAATATGGTTACCAGCCTGTATATAGCGAGGCGTGTTTTTCCGAAATTGTCTATATTTAAAGCATGATCTTTGTTCCCAATATTTGTCAGGGGGCGTATGAAACTTGAGTATTACAGGATCCCTTCTTTCGGTTGCTTGATCGATACTCTTCATTTGGACAAATTGGCGTCTCTATATTCTTTGTGTTGTCGGGGTTTCTCATAACCCGGATTTTGATGCAAACAAGGAAGAACGCACACTTCTTTCGCGACTTTTACGTCCGCTGGGCATTACGGATCTTCCCGTTGTATTACCTCTTTCTGATCATCTTCTATTATTTAGTCCCTTTTTTTTGACACGTTCCCATCACCCCTTTTGGTGACCAGGTTTATTTCTGGGTATATCTGCAAAATTTTGCCATGACCTTCGGTCGGGGGAACAATGGCCACAGGCATTTATGGTCTTTGGCTGTGGAGGAACATTTTTATTTTATCTGGCCGGTTCTTGTTTATTTCTTAAACAAGAGGGAGATAAAGATTGCTGTTGCTGCTATTTTGATCATTGCCTTTTTGTTTCGCCTCTTCCTGATAAAAAGCGGGAATGAGACATATATGCTGACATTTGGCAGAATGGACGAGCTTGCCATCGGGGCATTGCTGGCCGTATGGGAGTCGGACGGTAAGCTGGCCGGTAAGGCAAAAGGTTTCCTTATTTCCTTTTTGGTCGTGATCATTCCTACGATATTGATCTGGGTTAAATTCACGGGAAGGGCGCCTACCCTTGTACAGGTTGTTAAATACAATCTGGTCTCTGCTGCCTGTTTCTGTGTGGTCGGGTATGTCGTTGCACTTGGGCAGGATGTCGGGATCAACAAATTGCTTACCACCCGATTTTTCTCCTTTAGCGGGAAAATAAGCTATGGGTTATACGTATACCATCCGCTTGTTTTTTCGCTGATCTTTTCCTCGTTTCCGGCAGGAACATCCATACCTCAGTTATCGGTGGCCTGTTTTGGCGCAACATATCTCATCGCGTTCATTAGTTATTGGTTCTTCGAGTCAAAATTCATTCAGATGAAGAAATACTTTGGGTCAAATGAAAAAAACGGCTATGAAATTTCTTCATAACCGCTTGTCTTTCTTCGTGGTGTGGGGCGGACCGCACCACGCTTATTTGGATTTTCTTCCTTTATTTTGCCTTTATGTATGACGGTTGAGATGAATGAGTTACGTCGTTTGGCGGATAGGGGAAGGTAAAAGGCAATCGAAATAGGTAGGAAAATATGTCCCCCAATTTGTTCCCGCGAGGCGCCGCAGTTTTCAATAACTTCGTTTTTACCCCCCAATTGCTGTTCCCACCACGTGTTTTTTAACTGATCTGTCATGGATCGCAAAAATCGCATTTATGTTGAACATCAGTTTTTACCTACGGGAACCGCAGGCGGAGAGGGCTACCCCTATTATTATGAGATTGGTACTTCAGGGTGAGAAGTTAAAATACTCGACGAAGGAGAAGATAAATCCACTCCAGTGGGATGCTGACAAGCAAAGGGCAAAATCTTCTAAAGCGAACGTCCATAGCCTGGAGTTGAACGTCTACCTGGAAAATCTTTATAAGATGGCGGTCACTGCTTACCGGGATCATCAGCAGATCCTGGAAGGCCGGCCCCCTACCCTGCAGGACATAAAATTGGCGATGGATCGCAGGATGAACCGGGTTGCTGAGGTCAAAGTGGATTTCTTCGGTTTTTTCGATAAGCTGATCGAACAGTCGCGGACTGGCGTCCGGCTAAATCCCCAGACCGGTAAGCCGATTACCGACAACACCATTAGAACCTACGTCACGACCCTTCGGCACCTGAGAGAATTCAGTACTACCCAAAGGAAGTGCATTGATTTCAAGGATATCAATCTGAGCTTTTATGGCGAGTACACGGCGTATTTGATGAAGACCGTGAAATTATCGACTAACACGATTGGCAAACATATCCAGATAGTTAAGCTGATTATGAATGAGGCCCTCGAATTGGGATATAATAGTAATATATCTCACAAGAGTCGAAAATTTGTTGTCGTAAGAGAAAAATCCGATAGCATCTACCTTTGTAAAGAGGAGCTGGGCGAGTTGGAAAAGGTTGATCTTTCGGGTTATCCGAAGCTTGAAAGGGTAAGGGACTTGTTCCTGGTAGGCTGCTATACCGGTCTCCGCTATTCCGACTATTCAATCCTAAGATTGGATAATATCAAGGAAGGCTTCATACAAATTACCCAGGTCAAAACGAATGATCTGGTGGTTATTCCTTTACACGATGCCGTAAGAAGGATCATGGCAAAATATGGCGGTCAGCTTCCCAAAGCTGTCAGTAATCAGAAAACCAATGATTACCTGAAAGACGTGGGAGAACGGACTGCGTGCCTGCAAGGGGAAGTGGTCAGGTCTTTTACTAAAGAAGGAAAACGGCAACAAACGAGGCATGCAAAATGGGAGTTGCTGACGACCCATACTGCCAGAAGGAGCTTTGCCACCAATGAATACCTGGCGGGTACGCCTACGCTGACGATCATGGCTATCACGGGACATAGAACGGAAAAGGCATTCCTGAGATACATCAAGCTAGTGCCCTCGGATCATGCCAAACTGTTGAAGGATCATTGGGAAAGAAGAAAATTAGAGAATCGGATAATTGTGGAAGCCTAAAGAGAAACTACAGCGTAATTGCCGCCGGTCACAAGTGGATGTCAAAAAGGGTGTAGAATTTCCGAATTGTGCGATTTCCTTCCGAATTATAGGGAGGGTACATTTCAAAAGGCGGATTTTCCGTGTATTATAGGAGGATGGCAAAAGGGTCGGCCATTTCCGCGTTTTCCGAATTCGCGGAAATTTTTCCGAATGTCCTACTTGATGGCGTCAATTACCAGATGGCGCCGGAGCGGGAACCGCATTTGCTCATCAGTAGATCGATACGGTAGAGCGCGATGTTGCGAAGAATTGTCGATCGGGATTCCTTAAATATCGCACAAGCCAGATCCAGCACACCACCTTTGACCCTGCCGTGACTCAACCGGAACCGATTTGTTTGCTTGTCGACGTACAGCCGCCCGGCGTCATCGAAGGGCGAGTTAAAGAGGGCTATTCCCTGACGCTCGATAATGCCGCCGGGGTATCCTAAGATATCCATATACGTCTTGACGCAAAGGTTGTTGACCATCGCCGCCTGTTCTTTCATCGTCGGTTTCTTTTTCATGATCTTCTGTTTTAAAGTGATTGAAAAATTGAACCGATGGGCCCGGCCAGATGGCTGGCCGAATGCCAAGGAGGAACGCAATAACGCGGTGGGTGATGCCGGCCCCGGGCTTGATGCAGCTGACGCAGACCCCGATGCCCAAGAGTTGTACCGAACCGTTTATGGCGTAGTTCCTTGGCGAGGCCGGACAGGAGCCGAACTTTGCGGTGTATTTTTCAATCCCTTCAACCGGGGGGAGCGGGGAAACAGGTCTTATGCAAAAGATTCTGGCGTCGGCGGGTGGGAAGCTATTGAGTCCAGCGCCATAAATTAGGCAGCGGGGGTGCAGCGGTCGGGAACGTGTTCGCACGCGCGAAGCGCGGGACTTTTGCGAAGCAAATGTGCGAACGCGGTCCTGGGTGCTGCACGTTTTGGATGAAGGGCGCAGTGGGGCTGTCGTGTAGCCCCGCACCAGCGGACCGACCTGGGCCGAAGCGGCACGAGCTGGCGAAGGCCGGAGGGGAGCGAGAGTGCGAGAAGGTGAGCGGTAGCTGTCCTGCGCCTTCTTTCGGGAATCAAAACCTTTCCCCTGCGGGGACAAGATGCCGCAAACTTACTTCGCATCTTGTCCCCGCGGGGGTGCCAACGGCGAACTATAGGCCAGCAATCTTCTGCCGTCGATCGCCGGCGGCAGTTTATTCTTTAGGAGTAGAACCGCTGGTCGAAGTATCTGGGCGAGCCCGGGACGGGAGCGAGGAGGAACGACGAAGCGGACGGGACGGGACCGCCACCGCCGCCACGTGCCCGGCAGTGCTGCGTGGGGAGCCCGACCCTGGGAGGGCGGCGCGCAGCTACCCGCGGTCGGCCTTGGTTGTTCGGCCGTAGATTGGCGGAGGCCAGATCATAAGACCAGCTGCCGGGCACTGGCAGGTGGCGGACGAAATGAGGCAGCGGGTGGACGCAGCAGATGAGGCGGCGCAGCGTACTGTGTTCGCGTGGGCGAGGAGGGCTGAGGAGCGCAGCGTACTACAGACCCCGCAGCACATGCGATCTCAGCGCCTGATCTGCGCGGCCACGAGAGCTGCCCGACCGGAGGCCCCTGAAGCGAAAGAACCGTGCCAGAGAAGCGATCCAGGATGCACAGTCCCCGCAGCGCAGCGAGGATGAGTGGGCATCCTGGCGGACACGCTGTTGCGCAGCCTGCGGAGCGACAGGGTGTCCGAGCCTGGCGCGTGTTCTTGCCGAAGGGGCCGGAGGGAGACCGATTTTTCCTGCATGATATTATCTTTTCAATGTATTGGCTTGCTGTACCATATTGAAAATTTCTGGGTCGTGAAGATAGAATGAAAAAAAGCGATGTAACTCGTTCAACATTTGTTCATGTTCTGGGCCGGCGTGGCCGGCATACCAAGCAAGCAGATCGGGGTTTGTTATATTCCGGATAACGATAGCATTTTCTTGTATTGCCATGTACGGGCCGCCGTTCCGAATATTGTGGGTTGCGAAAAAGCCCACAAATAGCTTCTGCGTCCTGAATCTGGAAAGGATCGCCTGTGAGTCGTATTTTCCGTCATTGATCCAAAGACAGAATCGGTTATGTTCGTAAAGAACGACTAATGAGTCCTGATCAAAGTCAGCATACCAGCCCCAGGATCGCGCATGCCATTTTCGGAATTGCCACTTTCCTTGGTCTACAACCAAATTCTGCCGTAAATTATCGATTAGCCCCGCATACCATAGATCCACCAACTTTTCTTTTCCAGCGTGGAGGTCTAAGAACGTACTCCACTTCTCAATATCATCGAACAGGGCTGCTGCTCGACCGACAAATATATCGTTCATATTATATAAAAGATTTATTCCAGAATTCAATATACATGGCAAGATATTCTCGCAGTCTTAAATTAGTGTCTGGTACTTCTTCTTTACAACCTTTTAACCACCGGACGATCAAATCATCATAAGTTGCATGTTCCCAATCTAAAGGAACGACCTCCGGTAAAGTAGAAATATGACTAAGCCATTCGGGTCTTCGGAGAGAATGGACAGCTGGGAATTTACTTCGGGACGGAGTGAGATATAAAATCTTATATCTAGCTCTTATATCATCTTGCCGGTAAGCAGACGGTGAACCGTAATCGATTCCCGGAGCTCCGATATTCGGTACGTATATTTGCTCATGCCAATAACGATAAAGTTGTGCTGGTTGGTCGACTGCAAGATTAGATTTATTTTCTACAATAACGACGCTGTGTGGGTTTTCCCTTTTAAGAAGAATATCTACATTTCCAGTTTCCATTTGGACCTGCCAAATTCCTAATTGTGGCAAATAAATGTCCAGCAAATTCAAGAAGGAAATCAAAAAAAGATCTCCCTGTCCATGGGGGTAACAAGGATTCAACAGATTTCCGAGGAGCTGGGTGTGCGTGTGTTCATCAAGTGTAAACTGAGAAAGAGGATTGAAGCCAGTGCCATAGAGATAATTGCTCCGCTTCTGGAGACTTTTAATGATCGTAGCATTTGCAAGCAATTCTGAAAATGCAAGGAGACTTTCGGACCGTATATTGGTCAATGGGTTAATTACGTCATTTATTACCGACCCGTTGAACAATTCATCAATTTGAACCGTCATCTCAAGAATTTCTTACTAAATTACGTGATTCGTACCTTAAAAGAATATGTAACATTGGTCATTTGTAACAAGAACTCATATAGTCATTGTTAGAAATGCGACAGGGCCGACGACGAATGTAACATTCTAAAGAAAAAGCTTCAAATCTCCATCCCCAAATACTTTACATTCACGTTTGAGAAAGTAAAGGAAATCCGCAATTAGCCTACGGTGTCGCAACTCTTTTGCATCTCTAACGTATCGGACTATAGCTTGGTTACATTTGTAATCTAAAATATCTTTAAATCCATTGAATGTCATACCATTCTTAAATGAATATACAAGAGAGCTTCGAACTATATTATTCAATTCCCCCTTTACAATTGCGACAACTTGGCTTGAAACAAGCTGATGGCTTCTTTCAAATTCATGCTGCGACGTTGGTATATCTCCGTACCCAATGAACGCAGCGACTCCATTTTCTAATGCGAGTTTTGCAATCTTGTCATTTGAGTTGCACGCCAAACAAATTACCTTCTTACCTTTTAAAATAGTAATGTTATTTTCATCTAAAAATACGCGGTCGTAATAGAATAATTCAGGATGCTCGGACCTGAAGTCATTTGAAAAGGTATCTAACGTATCATAATAGCGTCCCTTGCTTCCATATAGCATGTCAGATCTCCCATGGCCTAAGAAAAGGAGCAGTCCGTCCGACGACAAAGATTGAATTGCCTGAAACGCTTCTACTTTAGACTTCGCGGTGGGATGGACGTTGAAAATCTGCGCACCCTCAATGTTATTTATAACTGCGGTTTTGATGCGTTTCAGGAAATCCGTCGTTCTATCCTGTGGGTGTATAATTAGAATTTTACTCACTCAGGTCGCTAATATAGTTAATTACCTGTTGTATAAGTTCCTTCTTAAAGCGAGTGGCTAATTGGTCGTTTTCAGCCAACAGATCTGCCAGCTCGGAGAAACGTTTGCCCGAAAAACTGCTGCTGACGAATTGTTGGCGAAATCTTGCATCTGGGAATTTACGGAGTTCATCTTCGACTATCATGTCAACTGTTTCATTCTGATTCAGAAGTGTCTTTAGAATTTCCTGCTCGTAGTTATCTCGCTTAACAAAGTCGACGATGTCAACACGAATAAGTACTTTTAGGTACGCGATCAAGTCATTTCTCGATTTTTTTTCGTTCTTGAATTCATCAATGACCGTTGCGAGGTGTTCGTCAAGCACACCCGAATAGAGTAGCTTAGGTACGCCCTCAAAGAGTTTGTTGTGATTGAAGAGCCTAATTATTTCTACACCGCTATATTGCGTGTCACTTAAATCCCAATCAAAAGCAATGAGCTGGTATGCGCGCTTTCGATAATTTTTCTTACACTCTTTTAAGACTTTTTCAGAGTCTATCCTTCCGTTAGTTAAAACTTCATCATAAGATGTGCTGCCGATATTGAACTGCTCACAATTCAATTGGATACCTTTTTTTTGAGCATCTCTGATTAACTTTTCGATGGTGGCAGATTGATCATCGTTGTCAATTATCAGACATCGCTTTTCCATAGTCATTTAAATGTAAGTTCAAATGCCGCACCTTTCAAATCTTCACCATTGCCTGCAAATACGATTTCTCCTTTCATGTTTTTAAGAGCAGTCCGTATCGAGTTCAAGCCAATTCCAGACCCATCTGTTGTTGTAACTCCCAATTCGAACATCCTATCGGGATTTTCCAAAAATGTTTTGGGAACTCCAATGCCGTCATCTGAGAAGAGTATTTTCAGGCTATTTTTTGTAGGATTTGTTATTGTTATCGCTACATTTTTTGCCTTTGCTTTTGCTGAATTTGAAATAAGGTCATCGAGAACAACTGAGACATCCAAGAGACTGACCTTCTTGGTAAAGGCAGCTCCGTTATTCTTTACAGTAAACTTTAATTGATTGTCCTCGTAGATGTCGGCATATATTGATATATATTGCTCAATATATTTTGGTAAATCGACAATTTGTTCGTTCTGCTGCGTTTTGAAGTTGCTTCTCGTGATAAGCGTGCTAATTTTAAATACCTTTTCCGAATTGAATTTAATTATTCCCAAACGTCTCAAAATTTCGTCTTGTTTGGCTTTTCCGTTCAATATCTTGTCGTAAAGAGTGTCAATATTCGAATTTATATTTTTGGTAACGATCTTGATATTGTGAACTAGTCCCTTTGCGTCCTCACTCAAAGTTCGAGACGACGTTCGGAGATAGGTGTTTTTTTCACGCTCTAGTTCTAATTCTTCCTGCAGTCTTCTGTTTTCTTCTTCTAAGGCAAGTCGGGCCTCTTCTGCGCGTTGTCGTTCTTCTTCTGCTTTCTTCTTTTCCCGAAGAAGTTGATTGATTTTCGAGATTTCCTTGTCAACTTGAATGGCGTAAAGACGAAGCTGCTTGCTTGATGACTTTAGGGCTTTGGCAGTCGCTGTAGAAAGTTTTACCTGGGGAAAACTAGAGACAGTTTGGATAGATTTGTCTAACTGCGATTGGCTATCGACAATTTTCTCGACAAGTGATGTAATTTGATCTTCTGAGAACGAATCAAGATCATCTATTATTCGTTTTAATTCCTCATTACTCTTTTCCTTTTGTTGTTCAATAAGCTCAGTGACAATTTGATCATTTATATATAGTGAAATGATATTCTTAGGATCCACATCAATAATGGCATCTATTATTGATAAAATTCTTTGGTTCTTGGTATTTTGGTCTTCGAAATATTTTTCGTCTTTCGGAGAGAATTTCCAATTCTTGGAATTGACTTTCTTTTCGAATTCTTTTATATACTTTCTGGTGTTGTTGTCTTCATCTGGGCTTTCATCGGCTGATCGACTTTTTTTACCTTCTATTCTATCCCAGTCCAGTCCGTCGACGACGTACTTTTCTAGCCTTTTAAAGGTGTAGTAAAAATAGCCATTTTGCTTATCTATCAGCTGCGCATAGTTTTCGTTCTTCACTATTCCTTCTCGCGAGGAGACAATCCGAAAATGATTGTAATCATCATAGATTTCAACCCTACCAACTATTTCGCGAGTGCCTAGATTACGAGCATATCCTTGCCCCTTTCTAGTATCAATACCAAGCCAATCATCATTAAAATCGCCGAACGGAGGTACTCTAAATCCATTAATAAACAGGTAAACAGAGCCGAAGTCGATTGATCTGATGCCCGTCTGTCGGGCAAAATATATTTTAGAATATCGGTTAAGGAAGTAGAGAACGATACTAATATTCTTAAGCAATGGGAAGTTAATGTTCTTTTCCTCTAGAACAAAGATATCTCTGCCCTTATCCGTGATAGCTGTACGGATAACTTTACCTACTGCGTCGATTTTGGATGATATGGAAGTCGAGGTATACTCAAGTTTTTCAAAAATTTGATTTTTTATTTCACAATTGATTCTGTCATGCGGTTGCGCCCTTTTATCTTCGATTTTGAATTCGGGGGCCTGTAAAAATATTTTGAATTCGGACCTTGAAAACTCTTGATTTGGGTTTATTAGTTTTTCAAGGCTGCTTTTGAGGGATATTATCTTTAATGCATCCCATGCTATCTCGCCATTTCTGGCCTCTTGCTTTATTGCCCAGATGCTTCTAAGTTTTGAAATTTCTAATATGGTGCCATGGTTAAATTCATCGTATCCTGAAACTTGCTTAAAATCCGATGGCTTTATTTTTCGAAACCGGACATCTACATGCTGTATTTGCAAATCCTTTTGGTTTTCGACTTCGAATGACTTCCAATCGACCGACAAATTCAGATAGTCTCCAGATTTTTGTCTCGTATATATTTCCAGATACTCGCCAAGTCTATCACATGAAAAACGGCCTACGCCTTTTGCGCCGGCCAGAGTTCGGTTATGTGCCTTCTTTTGGAATTTTTTCTCTGAGTAAGCAATGTTAAGCCATTTGTCTTCTAAATCGGGCTCACTCATGCCTGTTCCAAAATCCTGAATGATGATCTTGGAAGTTTTGGAGGTGTAGGTCTTGACAGTCTTGTCATCATTGGCTTTAAGATTTCTAAATATCACATTGACTCTAGGGGAATTGGCATCGTATGAGTTTTTAACCAATTCAAAAACGGCGATGTTGTCATCGTTGATAAGATCCTTACCAATGATGCTTTTCAGCAATACGTTTGCTTTGAAATGCTTGTTTTTTGAATTAGCCATCAGTATACTGTTGCCTCAAACCTCCGAAGGATTTTTTTCAGCTTGCGATCTTAATAGATTCTTTAGAACAATAGCCGCCTGCTCACCAAATATTGGTGGAATAGCGTTGCCGATTTGGGTATATCTCGGCGTTTGCTTCTTTCTGAGCTTACCACCTGTCGTATATTTACCCTTGAACTCATACCAGTCCGGGAAAGATTGAATTCTTGCATATTCTCTCACTGTCAGTATCCTTGGCTCACAATAGTGTATATAATCATCCGGGAGAGTTGTAATTGTTGGTGACGGCAGTTCTTTTGAGAGTGGAATGATAACGTGTTTTTTAATGTCGTATTTCCGTCTTATGTCTTTTCTAAGATTCTTGTTAGAGCACTTGTACTTCAAATATAGTTTGAACTTTTTTTCAGTTTCATCGCTGTGATTAGCAAAGCTATGACTATCGGGAATTATCCTGTTCACATTTCCCTTCAGGAATTTTTGGTATTTCGAAGTTGGACGAGAGTATTTTCCAGCCACGAAAAATTTCCTGTCTGGGCAATTTGCTATACCATTTGATTTCAAAAGATCGGAAATAGCATTACCAAGTGTAGGATATTGCGGAATATTTTTTGCCTTACAAAAATCCTTCTTACTGGATAAGAGATTTTGAAAGAAGTCTGTGGGTGAAAGACCAATGGTCTTAGCAAAGTCCTTCCTAAACGCTACTAAAATAAACCGAGTTCTTTTTTGGGGTACACCAAAATCCGAAAAGTCAATCATTTGCCCTTTAACTTGGTACCCAAGTTTTTCTAAGACTCCAACGACGTATTGAGAGTAAGCTATTCCCTTGGACTTGTTTTTTTCAAATTTTAGCGTGAAACCCTTGACATTTTCAAAAAGAATTATCCTAGGCTGAACGTATAGTATAAATTTTAAATATGATTTTATTAAATTATTTCTAATGTCATCTTCTCGCCTTCTTCCCGCAAATGAGAAGCCCTGACACGGTGGGCCCCCTGCTACAAGATCTACCTTTCGCCTTAATGCAATTAATTCATCTTTAAAGCTCCGAAGTACAAAATCAATATCGAGGTTTTTTTGTGGAAGCCAAGACGGCCAAGCGAAATGGTTTTTGCCTTGTATTAAATTGTAATTTAGCGTTTTAAATGCGTCTTCGGTTTTTTCGATCGCGAAAAGTCCCTGCCAACCGGCAGAATGAAATCCAAGAGATAAGCCGCCACAACCGGCGAATAAGTCAATGTAGGTCAATGGTTTATTCATCGTTTTCTTATAGCCCTACAAATCTAATCTAAATTCTTTAGCTCTCCATGAAAATGGCACCATGTTGAGAATTCACATTGTTGACAACTAGGTTTAATGGCTTTACAAACGGAATGTGCAAAGTCCAAAATTGCCCAATTGATCTTGACCGGTTCTTCACACTCTACCATTTTGCAGGCTAAGTTTTGTAAAAGTGGGTCATATCTAATATCAGCGAACTGCCGAGGACCGAATAGCCTTTCTAGTACTCTAGCCATGTTAACGTCTAAGAGCGGCTTCTTTAGTCCGTAAATTTGTAACTGAATTGCATTCGTCAAATACTGTCCGAACATCGGGAGGCTTTCTAGGTCATTCGGATCCCCAGGAAGACAGCCATGCTCGCATAATAATTCAGCAAGCTTCATTATCCGGGCTGCTCTTTGGCGAAAAAGACCCAATGGCTGAAGAGTTTGTTCAAGGCGTTTTACGCCACCAAAAACAATTGATGACCAGTCCGGGTAAGATTGCAAAAAGCTATCGTATACTTCGCTGACTTTTTTTGCAGAAGTTCGTTGTAACAAGATTTCTGCGATGACGATTTCGTATTCAGACCGAGCTGGTTGCCGCCAAGCTAAGTGATGACGCCCATTATTACCATGCCAGCGAAGGAGTGACTTTTGCAAGCCGCTGATTTTCCTATAATTTATCTTCATAGCCAAGAAAACCGTATTTCGGATATCACTGATTGGCTAAAATTATGAAAAATCTCAATTTGAGAAATGTTGATTGTGAGCCATTTATGCTAATTTTATTAGCATAAATTGGTCTCTGGAATGAATTTTGTAATCTCAATTGGATTACTTTCTGGGGTGCCGGTTCCTTTTTTCTTGCAGATTCTTTATTTCTTGCTGCTTTTCCTGCATTTGCTTAAAATCTTCGAAACTATCCAGCTGGATTTTCTCCTGGCGGAGGACGGATTTTCGGAATTGGTCCGGATTCGCGGTGTATTGGCTGTCCAAGAGATGAAGTATTTTCTGGCCTTCAGGCGGCTCGAAGACTTGAAGGTATCGGTATTTGAGGTCGTTTTCTTTGCGCAGATCGGCTTCAAACCATTTGTAGTACAGCAGAAAAAGAAGCCCGATAATAATCAGGGCCAAGGCAAAACATGCCCCAATAGGCTTGCTTAAGTGATGTTCGTGGCGGACCTCCTGTTTCATGGGCACGCTGAGAAGTCGGGAATGGGTTTGGAGGGCCTTGGTTAGTGCTATTATATCAGGAAGCGGCATGAAAATTTTCTCCGGCATAGCCTTTATTTCGTCCTCGGCGGCGCCCACGCGGCTATCCAAATTTCTCAACGACTCGCTGTTATCGGGCAGACCATTAACCTGGTCTTGCAGTCCGTTGGTCTTCTTGTCAAGGTTTCCAACAGCCGTGACTAATGTTTCCAAAAGTACTTGGCTCATAGATTTAATTGATATTTTTTACCGGGATATGCCGCGTGAGCGGCCATACCCGAAACCATATTGTTGCTCTTGTTCGAGGGCCAGGCGCTTGCTTTCAAAGTGACGTTCGAGGCCGGGCAAGGAAAATTCCCGGTCGATTTGGCTGCCCTTGTAACACTGTTTTCCGAGCCGGAAACTGATGCCTTCCGGTTCCTGGGTCTGCTGGTTGTATTTGTATTGGGTGTCGATTCCGCGCTTCAAAAGCCTTACCTCGAGGTCGGTCAGGTCCTCACTTTTGTCCAGATTTTCCACTATTGCCTCGTAAATCTGGTACCGCTTTGCCTCTGCCGGCTGCAGGGATTCTCGATGCGTCAGGGCCAGATCTTTCGTTTGAACGGCCTTTAAATCGTGCTCGAGGGTAAGCTCCTGTGCGACTTTTTTGGCGCGCAATCCAAGCCATCCTTCCTCTATGGAGTGGCCCTCGTTGTCCACCCGGTTGGCGATGACATGCATGTGCAAATGGTCCCTGTCGGTGTGTTTGGCGACAACATATTGAGTGTTGACCATGCCGATTCGGGTCAGGTATTGCTCCGCGATCTCGACCATTTTCTTGTCCGAAACTTCTTCTCCGGGATAAAAACTGAGGACGCTATGGAACACAGCCTGGTTCTTATCCGGGCGGAGGATCCGCTGGCTTTCGAAGTCGTCGGCCATCTTTTTGTGGTCATAGCCCCGGACCCCTTCGGCCTTTAATACCTCGGCCCGGTTCCGGTCCTGACACACATATTGGCAGCAGGATCGGAAGGATCGGGCGGCGGGAAGGACCTTACTTATCACAATTAAAATGGTCGATAAGTTTGTCAATTCTGTTTCTTAAGGACTCGTACTGGATGGTGGCCCTTAACATCCCCTCTTTGTCGGCGATCATTACAAGTTGGTGGATGTCGGCCGCCATTTTGATCAATTGCCTGGCTATGTTCCGGTCCTCTTCACTCGGCCGGGCGATCACCTTGCCGTGAATGGCCTGGTGACGGATGTAAGCTGTTTGCGTCATACCTGCGCGCTCGGCTTTCTGAGTGATGATGAAACGTTCGCTTGCTGTCAGCCGGACTCCCATCGGCTTTTCCCTTTTGATGGGCTTGGTCGGTCTTCCGGTGTTCTTTTTTGATTGACTTGTCATGAGTTGATTTTTTGAAATTTGAGATTATGGAACTACGGCGTTTGGGTTTTCGCACTACGAAATCACCGCTCGCTATTAGAGACTGACTAAATCCCGGTTTTCCGCGGGCGATGGCTTTTGACATATTGAAGGACCTCGGACCGAAGGAAAAATACCCGGCCTCTGACCTTATGAAAGGGCAGGCCCCGTTTCATCCATTCAGTGAGCGTCACTAGAGAGATACCCAGGTAATGGGCTATTTCTTTGCGGCTAACGAGAGGGCCTTCCGCTTCAGCAGCGTTCTGGCTCTTCTGAGGAGTATTTTCCAGGCATTCTTTCACGGCGTCCCTGATCCACTTGCGGAAATCATTCTCAGTCGGAATAAATAAAGCATCCATAAAAATTCGGTTAATGAACCCAAATATGATTCAGAATGAGGAGGTTAACAATGATGGATGATTCAATGATCTTGCGAAATTGAGCAAGAGCTGATTAGGCGGGGGTGAAGCGCGAAACGGAAATGAGGTGTGATCGCAAATAAATAAAGCGATAGATTTGGGGCAAACTCCGATAGATGAGCGACAGCAGCATTTCAATTGTTTGCAAAAAAAGCCGGTATCCAAATAACGAGGGAAAAGCGCAGGAAATACTCGAGTGGCTGGTTGCCAACAATATTGTCGACTCCAATATTTCGGATTGTACGCTTGGAAGTGACAATGGGCATACCGTTGCCAAAGGAGCGGAATTGGTTGTGGAAGAGCCGCGTTTTTTGCGCTTTGGTCCGGGCCAGATAAACGGCCTCTCTGTTATTGCCGAGCGGACAATCTTTCATACCGGTGGAAACGGGATGGAGGAGCTGATTTGTCCGAACTGTAAAAACGATATCTCTCAGGAGGACTGGGATTTTTTTGACCCTTGGGCTGGCGGCGAAACGGATGATCTGACCTGTCCCTCGTGCGGGCAGGCGAATGAAATTCACGAGTATAGCTTTAAACCGGAATGGGGTTTCAGCAACCTGGGATTTACATTTTGGAATTGGCCTCCATTCACGGACCAGTTTATTAAAGAGTTCCAGCAAAGGCTGGGGTGCGATGTAAACATCGTTTTCTCACATATTTAAGCCTGAACAGATAGCCAGTACCATGAAAAAGGGCATCAAAATTTACGCGCAAATTTCGGCCGCAATAGCTGGCGAACTTTGCATCCATGCAGGCATTTTCTATCTGCTTAATAGTAATAATGACAAGGTAGGAGGCGACGGCTTTTTCGGGCCGATCATGGCGATTGCCTTTGGGTTTACATTTTTCAATGGAATCTTGATGACTATTGCCGGAATCTATCTGGTGTTAAAGGGATCGCGAATACTGGGGTGGACAACCCTGATTTTCGTTCTGATGTTTTATATAACCGTGTTGTTGATTCATTTCTATGACAGACCAATCTTTAGGTAGAATTTGCATGGTTCAATAGAAAAATTCTGTTAACGCCTTGGTTAGTTTTTGGACTTTCGGATCATTGATCTTCAGATCCTCGCTGGCTTTGCCAATCTTGGCTTGAACGGTGTTGATCTGCTGGCCTTTGAAAGCCCGGTAGTGGAGATGAAGGATACTGGCAAGATCCATGTTTGTGTTGCGCTTGAATAGTTTTTCCGTTAAGGATCCGCGAACGATCTCTATTGACTGGATCAGCAAATTAAGATGGATTAGTCTGATCAGATTGTGTTGGTTATTGAGCTCAATATTGCCTGTTGTGAGAGCTTCGGTTAAGTCACCCATCTTCTCTTCTGTCGTCGATAATATTTTATTCAGGCTGGCGGCTAGTTTCTCGGATAGATCAGCCGCAATTTTGTCCGTTTCAATGCTGGATCCGCCTTGGCCATCCAAGGTAGATCGGACGTCCCGCTCGATTTGCGCCTTTAATAGTCCCTCATGGGCTGCTTGGTTGGCGTTCTGCCTTTCTGTAAGCCAATCGGAAGTAACCTGTAATTTAAGCTTGTGGGTTTTTGGAACTGGCTGCTTTTGTCGTTCTGCTATTTCATACCGGAGAAATCGGATAAAGTCGGACTTGTCTTCAAAAGTCGCATAGTGGGTTTCGAGATATCGGATCAGGTCATAACCCTCATATTCGTACATTTTGTTGAAGATTTCATTCTTATACACCTGCAAGTACGGTTTCCTTGCGAAATATAAATAGTAGTCTGGCTGGTAGGGACCGATCTTATACTGGAAATACGCAACGAAAGTTTTAGTTTTGGTCGCATAGGGAGTACGGCTACCAAAAGCAGTTAACATGCTTCGGAAAAAAATGTGGCTCAATAACCGGTCTCTAAGTCCCATGAAAAGAAGAAATGGCTTTCCTATAAAGCTAAGCCAGATGAGACCATAAGCAAGGTGATAAAAATCATTTAATGCGAGTTGCGAGGCCGGCTAGAAGATATTCCCCCAAAATGCCCCCTAAAAATAAAATCGCCTGTAAGTTTTTAATTTACAGGCGATTAATTGTTGGCTTCGTGGTGTGGGGCGGGATCGAACCGCCGACACAAGGATTTTCAGTCTCCGCATAGCGTGAACAATATGGTGCGATATGAACATACCGCATTGATTATCAAGGCTATTTGTTTTTGCCTTGTCCGTATGAAATCATGGTAAATGCCGAGATGTTGTACCTATGTTGTACCAAATTTCGATGGGTACAACATTGCTGACAAAGCAATTACGACCCGCTCTACTCTCTTTCTGTAATACCAATAAACGTCCTTACCAGGTTGGCAATACTTTCCACCACAGGAATGATTACCGAGTTTCCGAACTGGCGATATGCCTGGCTGTCGGATACCGGAATTTGGAAGAACGAGTCTCCGGGTTTATCAAATCCCATCAATCGCGCACATTCCCGTGGCGTAAGTCGGCGGGGTCGTTCGCCCTCCTGCTTGATCAGGATTTCAGAACCATCCTTGTAATATCTTGCCGAAAGGGTACGGGCAGTATCATCAGGCCCAAAAAGACCAAATCCGAAACCGTTGCCCCTCGCTCGGTGCTTCGCTTTATACGCTTGCAGATATTCCCACATACCTGGTGTCAGGGTGTACTTATCCCCTATCCTGCCATTTACAAGATAAGGCGGCTCATCCGGCTCCATTCCGTCCGTTTTGTGAAGAATGTCCCACAAGGTCGGCTTCTTCATCTGTTTGGGAAGCTGTAGCTTATCAAAGTCGAAAGAATTACCTTGTTTGAAACCGACGATAAATACGCGTTCCCTGTGCTGAGGCACCCAAAACTGGCCGTCAATAACGCGGTAATGGATACAATAGCCAAGCTCGTCTTCAAGTATTCGACGGATCACCCGAAACGTATTCCCCTTGTCGTGACTGATAAGATTTTTGACGTTCTCCAAGAAAATGATCGAAGGTCGATGAAAGGCGATAATCTGCGCGATGTCGTAAAACAAAGTACCCTGGGTTTCACATTGAAAGCCGTGAGCGAGGCCTAATGCATTCTTTTTGGAAACGCCTGCAATTGAAAACGGCTGACAAGGAAAGCCTGCTGCGAGTAAATCATGCTTCGGTATGTATTGGAGACTTGCCCTGTCTTTTGTGCAATCCCTTATGTCGCCTATGAGCGGATGATCGACCGTGTAATTGCTTCGATAGGTTACCTGGCAAAACTTATCCCGCTCGCATGTGAAAATGCATTTCCCTCCGATGCCCTCCAATGCTTTTCTAAATCCTCCTATGCCTGCGAATAAATCAATGAACGTAAAATGATCCGATTTCGACAACTGTATGACCTCTTGCTAAGTGAGTAGTCAGACAAATTGCCTTTCGGCCTATCGGTGCATGTGCTTATTCGGTGATTGTAATGCTGGAATATCGGGATAAACGATGGATGACACTTCAAATAAATGCCATCAAAATATGAGCTGTATCAATATGGTGCCATATGAACATACCACATTGATAACCAGTATGTTTTGTTATTATTTTTTCCGAAAAACCGCCTGATTTTCCTTGAAAAATTGTACCTCTGTTCTCCCGGTTTCTTTAGGAGAACAATATGGCGACTGTAAGAATTGTAATGCGACAAAAACCAAATAAGGACGGCACGCTGCCGCTCTGTTTGCGTATTACAAAGGATCGAAAGACGAGCTTCATTCACCTCGGATATTCTTTGAAGGAATCCGATTGGGATGCAGAAAAAAACCGCGTCAAAAAATCTTATCCGAACTCTGCCCGTCTCAATAACTATCTTGCCAAGAAACTAGCCGATGCCACCAATGGGGCATTGGAAGTCGAAACCAAAAAGGCGCATGTCAGCGCCAGGGCTGTAAAGAGCAAGATCAAACCCAATGCCGGAGCAACCTTTTCCCCGCAAGCGGCCGATTACCTAACTGCCCTTAAAAATGGGGGTAAATACAATCAATATACGGCGGATAAGCCCCGGATCGGCCATTTCAAGGAATTTCTAAAAGGTGAGGATATCGCCTTTTCCGACATTACCCCGGGGATGCTGGAGAAATTCGAAATCTGGCTGAAATCCGCCTATAAGCCGAAAGGCAACAAGAAGCGCATCAGCGACCGAACGATTGCCAACCACTTGGTCACCATCCGCTCGGTCTTTGCTCATGCCAGAAAGAACGAGGTTATAACTAAAGAGCTTTCGCCATTTGGCGAAGGCGGCGTCAAGATCAGCTTTCCCGATACCAACAAAGTCGGTATCGAGCCGGAGGATGTGGAAAAGCTGGAAAACCTGACGCTCGATGATCCCCGTCATGAACATGCCCGCAAGCTCTGGTTATTTTCCTTTTATTTTGCAGGAATGCGTATTTCCGATGTATTCAGGCTGAAATGGTCGGATTTCACGAATTACCGCCTTCATTACTCAATGGGTAAGAACGATAAAGGCGGTTCCTTGAAGATACCCGACAAGGCCATCGAAATTCTGAAATTCTATGAGCAGTTCAAAGAGAATAGCGACGACCTGGTCTTCCCTGAATTAAAGGGCGTTGATCTGAGCGACGAATTTATTGCTCAAAAGAAGATTGCCTTCAAGACAAGCGCTATCGACAAAATCCTGCGGCTGTATGTAGCTCCGGCAGCAAAAGTCGATAAGAAGATTACAATGCATATTTCCCGACATACGTTCGCGGGAATGGCAGGAGATACAATCCCTATCCAAATGTTGCAAAAACTGTATCGCCATTCGCATGTTTCAACGACTATCGGCTACCAGGGCAATTTCATTCACAAGGATGCCGACGACGCTTTGGATGCAGTCATCAATAAAACGAATAATAAGCCGAAGCCATAGTGCAAGAATTTATGTAACTTATAGCCAAATCAAAGTACATGGCGCTAAAGGTCGTCCATATCAACAAACTGACTATCGAGCAGGAAAAAGCAGCTAAAGAGCTTTGGGAGAACGTGCTTAAACCGAAATGGGAAGCTCGGAACAAGGCGAAGGCGGAAAAGCTGTTTGCCGAATGGAAAGCCAATCCTGCCGCCTTTTTGCCTGACAAGATGAAACCTAAAAAGAAGGGCTGACTATATTTTTCTTTTCACGGCAAAATTCATATTCCTTGCGATGCTTGTGTATTATGCAGGCATATTTGACTTACATTTATACAAATCAAATAAAATGGCCAATACTCTACCAATTCATCTCCCCTACCACGAGTTTCAAAATTTGAACTCTGGAATAAATCCGACAGCCAAATTTGAAATCATAGAAGAGATAAAGAAGGGTGAAGTCTATATAGTCTCACACGAAGGAGTAGAATATAGGCTAGTCGTGGACGAACACGACAATCTTTCCCTGACCCACTGATACCAATAATTAAGGGGAATCCTTACAGCCCCAACGGCGCGTTCGGATTTATCTTCTTTCCTTTTATGCTTGCCAGAAAACCCCAATAGTCATTTGAGGCCAATTGCCACTTTATTTTTAAGTCAGCATATTCGGACAGATCGCCGACGTTTCCGAACCCGTTAAGTTGACCCAATTCTGCATCTTTTTTTAGATAATTATCAGAGGCTTCTTTGTATGCTTTATAGAGACGCTCGAAGAGCTGTTGGTATGTCATCTGAATAAATTATTTATATTCAATTTACGAAAAAAATCCGTCTTTGCCAAATCCCTATTCTGCCGTTGAAGGGTGCGACGCAACGATGCTCAATTTAATTCCCACCGCTGACCCCCAAATTTGTACCACTTCAAAAGCTCGTTGGTCTTCTGTTCAATGCGGTTTGTCTGTGCCAGGATCTGACGCGATATAGCAAGCTGCCTGTTCAGGCTTTCGAGAATTTTTTCGGATGTGTCTTTTTCTTTGATTGATGTTTCTGCGGTCAGGTTTTCATTGGTTAGACGACTGATATCCCGCTCGATGCCTATCGCGGCCAGCTCGTCTTTAAAGGCCGTATAAAAGCGGATCAGGAATGATTTAGACGGCGGTTTGCGACCTCGAACATAGCGGCACACATTACCCCTATCTTCGTCAGTGCGTTTAGCAATGGTCACAATCGGAAACCTGAGTTTGAGTGCTGATACGTCAGCGATAAACGTGTTTGGTTGGTCTTTCAGCATAACAAGGTTTAATTTTAAGGGGTAAAGCGTCAGTCTCCTTTGAGCGACCGCAACAGCCTTTCGACCCCGTTTACAATATTGATGCTTTTTTCAGGGTAAGGTGGGCGGGTGTTTTCACCGTACAGAAGGCGCAGGACGTTGCTTGTCGAGACAAGGCGATTGCAAAACGTCATGCCGCTTTTGGAAATCGCCGTCGCCATGATCAATTGACCGCATTGAAAGATATGCTCCATCCAAAAGAAATTCCTGTCCGTATGCACAAGGCGGCTGCGCAAATCGAAGGACTGAAACAAGCGCAGCCGATGCCGATATTGTATATCGGCGGTAAAGACGAAAGGCTGGAGTCTTTCATGCACCAGGGCACGCCACCCGCCCAGGCGAATAAGCAGATCGATACGGCCTAAATCCAAAAAAGCGGGGTAACGGTCATTGCCGACATATTTGACGACGCAATCCCAGGGCATGACGGTAAACCCAAGCACTGACTCGTCCTGGAAGGACAGATTACGGGTGCGGCACAAAGCCGCGAGGATGACACGGAATAAACGGTAACGCATTCTCATGGGAAATAGAATTGAAGGTTTAATGATTATATTAGAAAAGGTCGGTACTCGCACATCCACCATAGGGTTAGCAAGTCGCCAGATTTCTACAGAGTGCTTTCCCGACCTTGGGTTTTTCTGTTACATGATGTTAGGCCACTCTTTGGCGTTGCTCTTTAGCAAGGTCGCTGACCAGGGTTTTCATTTCTTCATGGTGCCGATCTCTGATGACTTGCATTTCTTTCGCCGTCTTGCTCACCGTCATAATAAGCGAGCCGGGTCTGGGATTGGTAATCGTTACTTGATCCCCGATATTGAAGCCGTAATCCCGAAACCATCGGCCTTTTATCAAGATATAAGGATATCTATTCGCAGACCAGAGGAAGGACACGCCTTTCGGCGGCGGATAAATCCAGCAACACAACATTATCTTTCTGGGATTTTCCATTGATTTAAGTTTGAGTGATAAAATAAGAAAGGGTACGGATTATCATGGGACATTGATCGGTTCATAGGGTGTTTGCGCTCACGCATTGGTTTTTAGTTGTTCCATGCCTTTCAATAAGGAATGGATTATGCTCGTTGCTTATAGTCGCCGTGATCCTTGTCCCACTCCCTGTTCATGGTGATAAGCAGGGTTTGGAACTTGCTGGCGATGGTGATTTCATCGCCTGGATGAAACCCCGCAATCGAAAGCCATTTGCCCAAGAGCGTGATGCAGGGCAAGACAAGCGGCCCGCCTTGTGACCGCTTGAAGAAACTTCTCTCCGATACCCGCAATTGCCGCATGTCGGTAAACTCTCCTTTGGGGTCGAAGTCAGGTTTTATGATCTTTCCCACGGAGCCCATATCTGCTCTTAGCTGCGCGTAGGAAGCCTCGAAAAAGCGGATCATCTTTTGTGTCACATACAGCAAGTCTTCCCTCGATTGTGCATCACCATAAAAGACATTCTCGGTGGTGATGCAAATGTCGCGCATGGTGACAATCAAATTTCGGATCGTCGCAAAAGATACGTCCTCGATAAACTCCCTCAGTATGAGATAAGGATTATTCAATTCTTCTTTGGTCAGGGTGCAAAATTGCACCTCATGGCCTTCTTCATTTCGCTTCATGTTCCTGTCTTTTGTTGTGATGAAATATTGTTTACTCCCTGGTTTTCATTGGGCGATTGGCGTTGTCATGGGATCGGATAAAACGGGCCTCGCGCTCGGATTTCTCGGACGCGCTTCAACATGGCATGGGTCGTCGCTCGACCCCATTGTCCCCCTCTTGCGGACGGAACCTTATCAAGGTTCAACTGCACCATGATCTTGCCTTCACTCCTGAATCCGCGCGCCTCATAACCCTCGATCATCGGGATCATGATTTCAGCCCGCGCATAGGCTTTCTTTCGGTTCTCCCTTGCCAGCACTTTGCCATTCTTGCCAAGCTCTACACCGCGCCTCTTAGCAGCTTGTAAAGCGTCTTTGGTATTCTTGCTGATCGTCTCACCCGCTCTTTGCGCGTTGATCGCATCCTCCAATAGTTCGAGAGGATCGGCAAAAGGCTTATCAGCCGCCACGATCTTGACCCCGCTTTGGATGAGATTTGAAACCAGGAAGGCATTACGCGCCAAACGGTCGATCTTCGCTATAATCAGAGTAAGTCCGTGCTTTTTGCAGTAACGCACGGCCCGTTTCAAAATCGGGCGGTTGCTCTTTTTGCCGCTCTCGATTTCAAAATATTCTTTGACGACGGTAGTTTCGGTGAATTTTACGTACCGATCAACGAACTCCTTTTGCGCTTCCAATCCTAAGCCGCTCTTGCCTTGTTTCTTGGTAGAGACACGATAGTAAGTGACTGCTTTTACCATGCTAATAATCATTGCACCGCTACTCGCGACAAAGGATGAATTATTTTTATAGAAATTAAGGCCCTTAGCAGCATTTACCTTGAGTATAGCACAGTGATTTTTAAGAGAAGTAAAAATCACAAAACATAGACTTGTTACTCGTTACTAACGATCTTATATACACGAGCAAATAAAATTATCCCTTACCTTTACTGCATCCACAGTACGGATAGGTTTAGGTTAATGACAGGCTTGATTAGGCACCTCCCGCGCATCTGGGGAGGCTTTTTTCGCCATTATTTATTCAAAAACATACCATTATGAAGAAAACAGCCCTTCAAACGGAAAAACGAATATTTATTTTGCGGCCTACTTAAACCGCAATAATTTGCGGCGGTAAAACAGATTTCATCATTCACAACCCCCATTTTATGAGAACTTGCAAGGTTATTTTTTATGCGGCTTTGATTTTAGTTATTTCCTGCTCCAAGAAAAACGACGGCGGCGGGACGAACACCCAGGATAAGGCCGTCGATACCATCAATTCGATGGATATAGACGTTCGGAAATTTTCCCAGGGCTATGACACGACTGATAATTTCATCACGGATTACATTGTAGGCTATAAGGCGGGCGATCCGATTAACGGTAGCCAAGGTAGCGCCAATGCCAAGGTCTACACCTATACCTCGACGGACTACACAAGCAATATGTACACGGTTAAATATGTCGGCGGCGGTGATCTCGTTGATCCTGCCGATATACGGTCGCGCTGGGGTGCTATTGATGCGTTTTATATCCGTAAGGCCCTGCTCGGTAAACCGCTCTTGGAAATTCACGATCTGAAGACGGGCAAGCTGGTCAAAACTTATGTCTGCGCCTCAGATAGCGCCATCGTCATGTTCAATTACAGCGTGTGGGATAATTTGACGATTACACCCAAGCAAAATGCAGACGCCCTCAATTACTATCTGAACGTCAAGCAAGGCGACTGGCTGCATTACTATTACGTCCCGAACTGATCCCCCAACTATATATTGACCATTTTAAAACCAACCAACTATGAGTTTCGATAAATTTTTGATGATCATTATCCTTATCGCCATCCTGTTTTATGGACGATTGTTTCTAAAAGGAATTTACTACACCATCATCGACGATAGGGAATTTAGACAAGCTGGCGTCCGCATAGATTTTACCAGGGGAACAATCACCGTGAAAGGAAAGAGCTACCCCGTCGGCAAGGTGACGGGTATAAGGTGGGAAGCTCTCACCAGTTCCCACAAGCATGGCAATAGTATAGCGAAGACAGTCATGATTAGCCTGGACGATATTGCCAAACCGCATCATAAAATTCTGTTTATCTCAAAAGGACACGCGCAGAAGTTCATGCAGCGATTAGCCGTCGCCCTTCGCAAAGCTGGCGGGCCTGATTTCGTGTAGCAAATAATTTGCGGCGACTGCCTACGCCTGAAAAGCCCGTCTCCAATTTGGAGCGGGCTTTCTTTTTGGGGATACTCTAGGAATGCGTATTTTTAAAAAAACTATCCTTATGGAGCAAAGCCAGGAAACGCCCTCCCCTGAATATATCAAAGGCTTCAATCAGGGTTATTTACTTGCCAGGCACACGCCTGAGTTAATTGAAAAGCTGCCTGCCGATTTGGGAAACTCCGAGCGCAGCTTGGGGCTTAAAGAAGGCAAGGAACAATATGAGGCCGAAAAAGAAAAAGAACGCACTCCCGCGTGGATGAAAAAGGACGCGTTTTCGGATTTGGATAAAGACAACAAGGACGATAAAACGAAAGACAAAGACGATCTCGACCGCGAATAGAACTACCGCTTTAATCTCGGTCTAAATCTTTGTCCTCTTTGTCCATGTCCTTGTTGGGTATTTTGTCACCTTGCTCGAAGCTCACAGGTCTTAGAAAAGCAGGTAACTGGGTTACGTCATTCCTAGCTTCTGAGAATGCCTGTCTTAGTTCTTCACGACCACGGCTTACTTTTTGATTGGTTGTCGGTTGTTCCAAGTTGGCGACTCTTTCTTGTTTCAGCTTCGCCTCTGCCAAAATGTGCTCGTCAATCTCAAGGGCTTTTTCCGCAGGAGTTAAAAGGCGATTACTTTCTCTGAATTTCTGATTGCCAAGATTGAGATTGTCAACCTGTTTATAATATTGCTGCTCGTATCGCAGCTTCTGAGCCTCGCCGTTTTTCCAAAGTTCTATCATGTCATCCCAATCTTTGCTCGGCAGATCCTTCATTGCTTCAAACAATTCCTCAGCTATTTCATAAGGCATAAACTATTGATTTTTTAAGTGACAGAATATATAATGCTATACGAATTTACTTTTTCGGAATGAGATATGCGCCCTGAACTCCCTCAAGTATTTCTCGATATGCTATACAAAACATTGGACGAAAAGTTTCACGAAGAAATTTATTCCCTGTTCCTGGGAGGCGAACGACAGAAGCAGGAATACAAGGAATTCTATTACAGTAAGATGTGGGAAGAAGAAAACCACAAAACGGGTGGACAAGCCTAAATGCCCCTAATTTACGCAACAGTCGAAATAGAAGAATTCATGAGCCGTCCGGAAAATCTTCCGCAATACGCTGAACAAGCACAGGCACATATTAAAGGTATCCACGAGAAATATGCGCCTTCAAATATCTACGATCCGAAAACATTTGATCATATGAAAGAACTGGAAGTACGGAAATTATTTTTGGCTTAAGAAGTCCGCCAGTAGCCAATATGCTATTAGCAAATTACTCCGAACTTAAAGCGCCTAATATTTTGATTTGAATTGTGATATCGTGGTTGTTGATTAAAAGTTTCAAATAAAAGCTTAATTTCCTCAGATTCGGCTTCAGTAATAATCTGTTCCATTTTGTCAGCAACCTTTGCATAGATTGCTAAATTGTATTTGCCAGCAAAAGATGGATCTGATCGTAAGACGTCACCTTTATTTTCAACTTCTTTTTCTAGTCTATCAATATCGAGTACCTCGAATATTAATCCGCCATCGCCATAGTCTGATAACGCAAATGCAGTTGCCGGACAACGCTCTTCAATCTGCGTCACTAAAAACTTATAATTTAGTTTTTCAGCATAAAGAAATGCGACGGGCGGAAAGTTGGGTTCAAATACCTCTAAGGCAATCGCGATTTTGTTATTTTCAAAAAGCCGGGAAATCTGCTCTTTAGTAAACAGTGTATCAACGGACATTTTTCACCTACCTATGCACACTGCTAATTATACATATTTCCCAATTCGTGTCAATAGGGCTTTGAATGATACATATGCCTAAAATGGCGCATAATCTAAAGGGATAATATCGGCCATATTAAAGTCAAATGGGCTTATAAAGCATAAATCTAAAGCTTTATAGACATAGTTTATGGTGTCTTGCTCAGTCCAATTAATAGTATAAAAACCGAGATCATCACCTGTTTGATTAGCAAATCCCAAAGCTTTTATTGTAGATATAAAATTATCTGTTTCAGCTCTGATTCCCAAACTCAAATCACCAAATCTTTGCTGCAGTTTTGATAGCAAAATTTTGAAGCCTATTTCCAATGATTCTAATGCTTGGGGAAGAGAAGTTAATTCTGTACTAGTAATTAAATAAAAATAGAAATGCCTTATATCTGCGCTTTTGTTTTCGGGAACAATGTCAGCGGTTGAAAAGAAGTTTATAAACTGTTTTCCATTTCTGGTATTTTTAAATGAAAGGTCTGTTAAAGGAAGAAGTAAAAAGTGAGCCAAATTGTTATCAAATTCATCTTTATGAACAAAAAAGAGAGTTGAACTATTGAATCGGTGATTAAACAAATATGATTTGAAGGATAAGAAGAGATTAGAGGGAAGCAAACCTACTTCAGTATTCGCTTTTTCAAAAAGTTGTATCTCTTCCTTGTTGGCAGACCTGGTAACAAAGGTTTCTTTGTAAAACACAAAACTGGGTATATTCTTGCTGTCGATATGTGACAGAAAAACATGATGTATATAAAGTTCCTTATTAGCGTAGGCTAAGAATTGCTTTATATCTTTATCTGCAAAGGTTTTCTTTTGATGTAGTTTCATCTCCGCAGATATGAACGCTGGATGATCTTGGATGTGTTTTATAAAATGGTTCCAAGATTTAAATTCGTAAGGCATGATCTTTATCTCACTTATAAGCCTATCCAACATTTTTTCAGTAAACTGAAAGGTTTTCCTTTTTAGCAATAGATTTTTTCTTAAACTTTCTGCGATGCTATATGCGGTTGAGTCTCTCTTTTTGGGCGTATCAGAGTATGATGTTTGCTCATAACCTTTTCTTTTATATCGATCATAAACGAAATTGATAAATTGTGAGTCGCTTGGCTCATCGTCAATTCCCACAAACTCATAATCAACAAATCTTTTTGCGAGTAGAAAAGCAAAGGGGTTTACCAACTTCTTTCGGCCTTTTGAAGACGGTAGATGGTCATCTGCAATCCACAACTGTCTATGGTATCTACTAAGTGGTCCAATGTGGTACATAGTCCTTCATTTTGAAAACAGCCTCATCCGGGGCGATTTTATTGCCTGCAATCAGGAATAAGTTTGTAGGGTAATTGACTTGCGTTTATATGATGCGCGCAAATTTCTACTATCAAATTTAACGTTAACTAGTAACACAATGATCACAAGGAATTTTTGATCCTAGGATTCCGAGAAGTATTATAACCAATTGATTACTAATAGCTAAACTTTCGCTGAAAAGCGAAACAGGCACCGCCATGCCTAAAATGAGGGTTTTGAAATGGTGATTCTTAACAATGAACCCGAACACTTTTAAGATATGAATACCCAGCCCGCAGCACATACTTCAAATGAACGCACGCCGTCCCAAATGCTCATCAGCATTTTGCAACCGCATTTTATGAGCGTTAATCCGGCAGGCTCTCATTTGCTTCCGATCACCACCAAATCGTTTTTGTACGGTACGATACAAAAACAGGAAAAAGACTATAGTACCGAAAAAAATGGGGTTACGAAAAGGCAGTTCAACACTCTGGAAGACCTTTTCAACTTCTACAATGAAACCTTGTTTAAAAGCGAGTTGCCGCCGTGCCTTGTCAATCTCTCTCGTCATAGGGGCGCGCATGGTTTCTTCGCCCCCGAAAGATGGCATGAACGCGAAAACGGCGAGGCTATCCACGAAATCAGCTTGAATCCCGATACGATGACACGGCCCGCCAGGGAATGGCAATCGACCCTTGTTCATGAGATGGCGCATCTCTGGCAGGCCGCGCATGGCAAGCCATCACGCAATGGCTACCATAACCGCCAATGGGCCAATAAAATGAAGACGGTTGGCTTAATGCCCACGGATACCGGGGCACCCGGCGGCAAGACGACCGGGCAAAGCATGAGCCACTATATAATCGAAGGCGGGCCGTTCGCAAGTTCGTTCGCCCAGATTGGCGAACTGACCAACCTCGCTTTGCCGTACCTGCCGACGCCTCTTGGCGATTACGAGAGCAAGAAATCCGCAAATAAGGTGAAGTACGAATGTCCTTGCGGCTGCAATGTCTGGGGCAAGCCAGGGCTGTCCATTCATTGCAACTTCTGTCACTTTGAATTTATAGCCGTAGACGCTCATGGCGACGGTGCAAGCGAGGTCGGCTAAATCACGCTGACATGAAACAATATTCTCTACAACCTAAAAATAAACACTATGAGCCCATGAAAACTCGGCCTATTGGTCCACCCCGAAAAACGGCTGGTCATCCGTTCATGACCCGCGGAGTTTGCCCGCGGTGACGCAAACACAATTTCGAAAATTCTAATTTTTATTTTATGGCTTACGGTAATCAGGATGAACGCAACAAATCTACTAAGGCTGCTTTAGACATGGGGTTCAAACCTAGCGCAGACGGCACCAAATTGATTAAGGGGTCTACGTCTCTCGGTTGGTCTTCCTCTGGTGGTACTTTAAAGGATAATAAAGGTAACAGTTGGGATTCACACAGCCGTTTCGCAGAAAGCAAGAAGGAAAACAAGAAAAAGTAGACGATGCGTTTGGTTGGGGTCGCCCCGCGTGGCCCCATTTTTTCCACAAATAAAATTCCCACAAATGGTCAAACAACAATTCAACCTGGACACGCCTCTCCTGCATTTGAGAGACAATGACGGCGTGACAAACTGGACGATCAGGGATGCGGTAGAAGGCTTGCAAATTTTCGGGGGGATTGGGTCGGGCAAGTCGAGTGGTTCAGGCAAAACCATTGCTTTGAAGTACCTCTCGGCAGGCTTCGGCGGGTTGGTGCTTTGCTGCAAGGCGGATGAAGCGGCGACCTGGATCAGGTATGCAAAACAGGCGGGGCGCTCTGACGATATTGTCGTCATCGAGCAAAACGGCAACCATTCATTCAACTGGCTTGAATATGAATCGGCGCACCGTGTAGGCGGCGTGTCGATCACGCAGAACGTTGTGCAAGTCCTTAAAACGGTTCTGAGGGCCAGGGATGAAAAGAACGGCGGAAAATCGGATGATCAGTTTTGGGAAGCGGCGCTGGATCTTCTCATCACCCGCCTTATCGAGCTTTGCCAGTTGGCTTACGGCAAGATCAGCGTGCGGCAGTTGTTCGACCTGGTGAAGGCTTTGCCGAAGAAAGGCGAAGGCGGCAAAGAAGAAGCGAATACGATGGTATTCACCGAGGCTTTCAATTTGGCGCAGTCGAAAGTCAACGATCTGACGAAAGAGTTCATGAAGGGGCTTTCCGAAAAGGAGAAAGCAGCTTTGAAAGATGCCAAGACTTATGAAGCCGTCATCATCGAGGCCATTCCCGAAGCCGCCACGCTGAAATACGTGTTTGAGTTCTTCAGCGCGGAGTATCGCAATTTGAGTGAGAAGACCCGCTCCATTATAGAATTTTCGTATACGTCTTTCCTTGCTGGTCTGGTGCAAGAACCGATCTACTCGCATTTTTGCCGCTATCGTTCCACCGTCACGCCCGAAGATTGCCTGGATGGTAAAATCGTGATCGTCAATTTCCCCGTCAAGCATTACAACAAGGTCGGCCAGGATATTCAGGTCATGGTCAAATATATCTTTCAAAGGGCGTGGGAACGCCGCAACGTCACACAGAACGGGCGGTTTTGCTTCCTGTGGGCCGATGAAAGTCAATTGTTCATCCATGAATACGATGCCGAATGGCAGGCCACGGCACGTAGCAGCAGGATTGCGACGGTTTATCTTTCTCAGAACCTTGCGAATTACAACGCCAATATGGGCGGGGCTAAATACCAGCACCGGGTGACGGCATTCTTAGGTACGCTCGGCACAAAAATCTTCCATTGCAACGCCGACCACCAAACCAACGTCTACGCCTCCGAATTGATCGGCCAGCATTGGGTGATAAAACAGCAGCGCAGCAAGAGTTTCGGGCAAGGATTCAGCATGGGAACATCAGAGGCCCCCGAATTGCAGCAGATCGTCCGTCCTGAAGAATTTTCGACCCTCCTGAAAGGAGGCCCCGAGAACGATTTTTTTGTTGAGGCTTACATGCACCTGCAGGGCAAGACCTTTCACACGGGTGCTAGTCACCGCAAAATCGTCTTCAATCAAAAATAAGTTTCAAAACCAAAAACACACAAATATGCAACAGAACACAATTTATCGTCAGGTTTACCGCAGAGACAACGTCCTTTTTAATTTCATCCTGGGCGTCTTCATTACCTTTTCAAGCTGGTTCCGCCTGCTGCTGGAAGTCATCATTCGTAAGAACATGGGGGAACGTTATTTCAAACTGTCCTCCGCAATCTCCGTCGCCGTGGTGATGTTCTTCTTTCCGCTTGCCGCCGAAAAGCTGCCTTTCCTTTATCCTAGTCGCCATTATTACGGTCATCCCGCTCCCTCGCTCTGGAGTCAGTATTGGGCCTGGTACATGTACCTGGTCGCGTTCGTTGCTGGAACCTATCTGCGCTGGCGCGAGGTCAAGCGTAATCCTTCTGTCTTCAACGGGGGCCGTGCAACGATCTATACGGGGGATATTCACCCTGTCTTTTTTGAAATGCACCCCCTGGGCCGTCGGCTGACCACTCGGCAGGTGGAATGCTTTTTCGAGCCTGCCGCTTTCTTTTTCGTCGGGTACTTCTTGAACCTGTTCGGTCAGAAGCTCGGGATTTTGTTCATGGTGAGCAGCACGTTTTACGCGCTGAGCTATGTCGGCATGTACCGCAAAGCCGATGACTACATCATGGATATTTTGGACGAACAGGTTTACGCAAGCGAGATGGAAAACGTCATCGTCAACGATGCCCCCAACAACGCAAAGGGCGTTCGTGTTCACGGCACCAAACCCGCCGACAAGGTGGCCCGTAAGAAGCTGGCCGATACCATCAAGGCTCAGTTCGATGACGTTTCTTACGTCGATTAGACCAGTCGAAGCTGTGCTTCGACAAGATGTCTGATGGAAAAACGTTAACGGGCTACCCCCTCTCAGCGAGCACAGCCCCTCACATTAAACGACAGTTATTTGTTATATATCCCGGCGGAAAATCAACCCCTGCCGGGATATTCATTTTAAACCTCTCCCTTATGATGCGCATGGTACAAAGCAAATCGGCAGGACAAGCAAAAGAGTATTTTTCGGACGAACTGTCCAAATCCGACTACTACGTCAACGACCAGGAATTGCAAGGGCAATTGATGGGGCGTCTCGCGGAGCGTTTGGGTGTTTCGGGGCCTGCAACCAAAGAGGCGTTTTTTGCCCTCTGCGAAAACCAGGTTCCCGGCACGGGCAAGCCGCTTACCCCCCGAAAAAACGAAGGCCGGACGGTCGGGTACGACATTAATTTCCATTGCCCCAAATCGGTGTCGGTTCTTCATATTCTGTCGAAGGAGGACCATATCCTGGACGCGTTCCAAAAAAGCGTGACCGAGACGATGAAGGACATAGAGGCGGATAGTAAAACGACTGTTCGGAAGGGCGGAGAAATCACCGAGCGCAAGACGGGGGAAATGATCTGGGCGAATTTTATCCACCAAACCGCTCGACCCATAGAAGGCGAGTTACCCGATCCGCATTTGCACGCTCACGCATTTTTATTCAATGCGACATTCGACAGACAGGAGAGAAGAGTCAAGGCGGCGCAGTTTAGAGATATTATGCGCGACATGCCCTATTACCAAGCGCGATTTCACAAAAGGCTGGCCGACAAGCTGGTCGATCTGGGCTATCAGGTGCGTAGAACTGATTACTCGTTTGAGGTCGAAGGCGTACCGAAAAAGGTCATCGAACATTTTTCCAAGCGCACCGACGAAATAGGCCGCATTGCAAAGGAGAAAGGAATCACCGACGCAAAGCAGCTTGACGCTCTGGGCGCCAAGACCCGCGCGAAAAAGCAAAAGGGCCTGAGCATGACGGAGTTGAAAGCCCAATGGCGGAAAGATATGGAGGATCTGAACGCGGGTAACGAGCATATTGACAATCAAGTTGTTCGCTTCGGGCGTGAGAAAATTCAGGATGAAATCAATCCAGCGCATTGCGTCGATCATGCGGTCAAACACCGCTTTGAGCGGGCATCCGTTATGGCGGAGCGGCGACTATTGGAAACGGCGTTTCGTCAGGCTATCGGCAGAACATCGGTTTCTCTCGATGACATTGAGGATCGGTTTGACGCAGACGCGCGGATCATCCGCATTGCCGAAGGAAGTCGTCAGCTTTGCACAACACCGGAGGTTTTATTGGAGGAACAAAAAATGGTTCAACTCGCCAGGATGGGGCAAGGTCAGCTCTCGCCTTTGTACCGCGTGTCTCCTGCTTTCCTCCAGCTAAAGGGTCAACAGGCAGATGCCGCAAAGCATGTTTTGACGACCCGCAACTGTGTCGCCATCGTACGGGGTGCAGCGGGAACAGGTAAGACCATGTTGATG